>Ga0214545_1006372_pt1 | contig 20577 bp, 13 predicted proteins | sample CNSS4metaG_FD_160064 | JGI IMG/M metagenome (GOLD analysis project Ga0214545, IMG submission 160064) | Root nodule microbial communities from cowpea collected in UCLA plant growth center, Los Angeles, California, USA - CNSS4 | ecosystem: Host-associated > Plants > Roots > Nodule | place: USA...
ATATATGTATATGTATATATATATATATGTATATATACATATACATATATACATGTATGTATGTATGTATATGTATACATATACATACATACATACATGTATATATGTATATGTATATATACATATATATATACATATACATATATATGTATATATATATACATATTATATATATGTATATACATATATATGTATATTTATATCTATATGTATATATATGTATATACACATATATACATATATATATATATATATATATATATGCATTAATAAAATACTAGAAAGTGATTAATCTTCTTAAACTGTCCAATCGGACAATTCAAGATTCAATACATTTAAATTATTAGTATTATATCTCTTTATATTAATTTAAAAAAAATGTAGCTTTTTCAAAATGAAAATTCGGGGACAATACATAATTTTCGTATTGAATCTCAAACAGGAAACTAAGGCTAACTCACACTATAAGAAAATCAAACAACATATTTAAACAAAAAATTAACCACAAATATAAAGCAATTTAGAACGGAACTTGGGAGCGTGAAAGTTGAATAACAATTGAGAACCGCAATAAAAAAAGATGCACAATTTGAGAACTCAAAAATCCACAATGCAAGAGTACCTAATGATAAAAAATGAAACCATAGAACTCAAACTACTACAATGCATAATAGAAAGAAAAATCAAAGCAACATAAACGAACCAAAACGGCAAAAAAGAAAAAACCAAAACACGAAGGGAAACCCATTTTTCGAACTCACCGGGAATGAGAGATGAAGATTCAATCGACGACAATGGATGGCGAGACGGAGGTGACGAAAACCTACAGACAGCAGCGACAGCTGGTCGACGACGACGTTGGAAGCTGGTGGTGGCAGAGAGCGTGGAAGGGGTTTTCGCGCAGAGAAATTTGAGAAGATGATTAATAGTGAAAGGGTTTCACGATTTGAAAATTTAACAGGTTTTATGGCCTCGGTTCAATTAATAACCGAGGCCTAAAGTGACTCAATGGCCTCAGTCAACAAAGACCCGAAGCCAAAGGTGATGACGCTGATGGCATTTTTGAAATTAGAGTTTCTAGGTTGGCTTATAGGCTTCGGTTCTATTGTAACCGAGGCCTAAAACTACACCATATTGCCTTGGTCCATAAGAACCCAAGGCCAAATGTCCTAACGCTGGTGGCAATTTTGAAATTTTGTTTTTTAGGTTGCCTCACAAGCTTCGGTTCTTTTATAACTGAGGCCTAAAACCACTTACTGGACCGGTTTTTTCGAGAACCGAGGCAATATAGTTGGATGAAATTGTAAAAATATCACTACCTCCTTATAGGCTTCGGTTCTACTACAACTGAGACTTATAAAACAAAGTAAAATGTCAAATGTGTACTAGTGAGAGCGCCTACCACTCTTAGCCACATAAAATTATTGTAAAATCACACATAACGTCTTATGTGTATAATGACGTAGTGTCTGCCCTGTGAAATTACACATAGCATATACCTAAAGTCTACTACTCTTAACATCTATTACGGTCATCAATACATAACATCTTTTAAGGTCCAAACACACTTCGTTCAACCATAACTTCTTCATCCAACCATAACATCTATACCTTTGGTTTATTCCTACACTTACATTTTCTAGATCCTCAAGGATCCTTGGAAATTCTTATTCTTCACAGCAAGATTCTGTGCTCTAAAAGACACACCTAAAATGACAACCTAATGCTTGACGTGTTACCCAAAGACTCTTAGTGGCCATCTCTTTCATCTTCACACAACATTAGGTTGTCTGAATAAAATAACATACTTTGACATGCATATATCACAACCAAAGCATGTATTATCCGTAGACTATCTTAGCTAGGGGTCAGAATTAACTCAATCTAAAAAATCAATTTTCAATCAAGGTTTTTTTGAAAGGACGCGCATGATTGTGGTTTTGCCTTTAATCTCAAGAATGCCATTAGATTTCGTCTCACTTTTGGTCCCAAAGCCAAATCCTTTACAGAGATGATTAACATGCCAACAAGACAAGGACACAAACATCAAAATCAGAGCGTGAAGGTGCTTGTCCATGGTGGGTTGGGCAATTCCAAGGAACATTTCGTCCTTCACTTCGCTTTCTCAAGGCCCACTCAATCAACCCACTTAGATTAAGTTGGTCATGATAGAACTCAAAATCAATAATAGAACGCAAATAACATGTTATTTTATTATCTTTTTCAAATTGCGTTTACAACTTAAGAATCTTTTTAATTTCTTAAATCCTGATTACAATTTTTTTTTAATTATCGTTTTTTATTCGAACATTCTGTATTTGAATACTATCAAGATGAATATTTTGAAAGAAAATTTAATATGTACTTTCATAATTTTTGAACATAAATATATCATTGTGGGTCGTGTAATAGGAGTCTAATCATTGGCATAAAAGTATCAATGAATTTGAATAGATAGCCGGTTCATGGCTGATGCAAATAAAATATTCGTTTTAAGCCTTAATTTTTTTTAGTATTAATATATTTTAATTAAATTAATTATAAAATTATAATTAAAAAGAAAAAAACTTTAACTTTTTTTAATATTAATATAATTCTATTAAATTAATTATAACTTTGTGTTTGAGAATAAAATTTAATTTAATTATTATCAGTGTATGTTAATTTTTAATGGTATTAAAAATGATATTTAATGAGTTAAAACCATTTTTTAATAAATTATAATTTTGTTCAGGAAAAAGATAATAATTAGCTATTTTTATTCTCTTATAATCAATTTTTATTTCTATTTTATTCTTTCATCTCTTTATGACTTTCCTTTTACTGATTTCGTTCATTGTCTTTTCATGCTTTCTTCTATTCTAGAGTTTGTTGTATATTTGTGTACATTTATGCATAATTTTTATTTGGTTTTGTCTATAAACATTTAATTTACTCTACTCACTTGATCTTAAGTTGTTGTGCATGCCAAGAGGAGAAAAAGGAACTTTGTTGTTTGATCCAAAAATTGATAAAATTACTAGAAGAAACAACAACGAAAACAAAAAAATGAGACTGCAAACACGACTTGAGCCGCGACATAACCAAATTGCAGAAAATTCACCTTTCCAAAGCTCAAATTTGCATAATTTAGAGGAAATCATGCGAAACGTACAAAACATAGGAGATTGTTCGGAGATTACGTGTAGCAACATAGGCCAAGGAGCTTTTCAAGCATAGTCTGACCCTTAAGGGGTGTGGAAATGAAGCCTGCACTGCTATCACTTATAACAACAAACCAGTTTGTTGGTTCGGATAATGAGGACCCCTACAATCATCTAACAACATTCTATGAATTGTGTGGCACCATGGGAATATTAGGGGAGGATGAGGAGGCAATTTACCTGAGATTATTTCCATTTTCCTTAACTGTAAAAGCAAAAATATGGTTGCAATGTCAACCAAACTAGAGCTTAGTGAATTGGGAAGATGTAGAGAGAAAATTCCTTTCCAGATTTTTCCCATCATCAAGATACATGGGTGCCAAATAAGCTATTGCTACTTTTTCTCAAGGAATAGATGATCCTTTATGTGAAGCATGGAGAGATACAAATCTCTTCTCAGAAAATGTGCAAACCATGAATTTGATGATTTAACTTAAGCCACAAACTAAGCTACTTCTAGATGCTTCTACAGGAGGATCCATGATGAGTAAAGAAGTGGCTGAATCAACTTCAATTATTAAGTTTTTATCAGCTAGTGACCACCAGGTGCAACATGATAAAAGGCAACCATATAGAAGAGGATTTCTCGAATTGGATACACAAAATGCAATCTTAGCACAAAACAAGTTGATTTATAAACGGATGGACGAGCTCAAAAAGCATATGACTAAGAAGCAGGTGGGAGCAACAATAATTGACACGTCTCAGCCAGTTTTGAGATGTGATTTTTGTGCTGGTGATCACCCCAATGGCCAATTTTCAACAATTGAACTCATTCAAGAAGAGCATGCCAATTTCATGAGTGACTCGTGTAAACTAGAAAATTTCAACTTCCACCATAATTCAAATTGGAGGAACAATCAATACCACAATTATGGATGGAGGCAAGAGGCTGGAAACCAGCAAAGGAAGAATTAGCAAGCACCATATCAAAATCAACAACCATACCGGCATGACAAATTGAACAAATTGGAGGATGCTTTGGCTCAATTCATTCAAGTTTCAACATCCAATCAAAAGAACATAGAGGCCTTCATCAGAAATCTAGAAGTGTAAGTTGGACAAATTGGACAAATTGCAAAGCAACTTGTTGATCATCAAGAAATCCAATTTTTAGCCAAAACTCAAGTCAATCCTAAGGAGCATTTCAAATCCATCACAACAAGACAAGGTATTATGATAGGAAAAGAAATTGGAGACAACTTTAGTGGAGAAAATGAAAAAGAAAGAAGGGAAAGAATAAGTCTGAATGAAAATGAAGAGCAAAAACAGCTAAGCGAAAAAAGAAAGCTGAGTAAAAAAATAGAGTTAAGTGAGTAAGGCGAAGAAAAAAAGAGAGAAAAAGAGGTAGATGTAAATACTAGAGTTGATGTAAATACAAAAAAAGAAAAAGAAAAAGAAAAGAAAGAGGGGAAGAAAAAAGAGGAAGAAAGAAAGAAGTTGAATATGAAAACCCCCATTGTGACAAGATTGCCTTATCTTCATGGACCAACTCGAATGGATAAGGAGAGGCAATACAAGAGATTCTTAGACATGATCAAAAGGTTGCAGATCAATGTACCTTTTACAAAGGCTATGTAGCAAATGTCCAAATATGCCAAATTCATGAAGGATCTGCTAACTAAGAAAAGGAGAATTGAAGAGGAGGAGACTCTGGAATTAGAAGTTGGCTACAATGCCATTATTCAAAAGTCCCTACCTTTAAAATCTAGGGATCTAAGAAGTTTCACGTTGCTTGTAACAATTGACAGCTTAACAATAGGTAAAGCGTTGCTAAATCTTGGAATAAGTATCAACTTAATGCCTTTGTCTATGTTAAGAAGAATTGGAGATGTAGAAATGCAGCCAACAAGAATGACACTTACTAGTCAAAGTAGAAAGATTCTACTTTCTAGTAGATTTTGTTATTATGGATATGGAGGAAGATTTAGAAGTATCTCTCATCTTAATGAGACTCTACATGAAAACAGCGAAAGTCATCATTGATGTTGACAATAACAAACTAAAAGTAAGAGTCCAAGATGAGAAGGTCATATTAAATGTTTTGAAGCCATAAAGCATCCTCATGACAAGAAGGATTGCTTTTGGATGGATGAACTTGATGAGGTGTGCTTAGAGTTTAAAGAGAAAGTTGCAGTAGCAGACCCCCTTCAAAAGACTTTGAAAAATCAATTAGAAGGGTGGACTACTAAGCAAGAGGAGGAAGTTCAAAAGTGCTTAGAAGACCTGAATCAACATAATGAAGTTTCTTCCTTCAAAGCCTCAATTTGGAGCTTGAGCCAAAAAAATGAAGAACAATATCAGCAACCGAAATTGGAGCTAAAACAGCTTCCAGACAACCTTAAATATGCTTTCCTTGAAGAAGATGGTGGCTAACTAGTGATTCTAAGCAGCACACTAAAGTGTGAAGAAGAAACCAAGTTAGTAGAGGTGTTGAAGGCTATCAAAGGTGCAATAGGATGGACCTTGTTTGACTTGAAAGGTATTAGTCCATCCTATTGTATGCACAAAATATTGATGGAGGATGAGTACAAACTTGTGGTTTAACCCCAAAGACGTCTCAACCCTACTATGAAGGAACTGATAATGAAGGAAGTGACAAAACTACTTGAAATTGGAATAATGTATCCAAAATTAGGTAGTGCTTGGGTAAGCCTTGTGTAAGTTGTTCCTAAGAAAGGTGGGATGACCATGATCTAGAAATAAAAGAATGAACTCATTCCCACTAGAAAGGCATACTATTACTTCTTAGCTGGATACTCATGCTATAATCAAATTATAGTGGATCCATTGGACCAGGACAAAATTGCATTTACTTGTCCATTTGGAATCTTCGTATACAAAAAAAATGCCATTTGGCCTATGCAATGCTCCAAAAACTTTCCAAAGGTGCATGCTCTCCACCTGCTCATATTTAATTGAGTAAAGTATTGAGGTATTCATGGATGATTTCTTTGTTTTTGGTTCATCATTTGATGATTGTGTTGAAAACCTCAATGTGGTATTAAGAAGATCTGCGGAGCCAATGATGGAGCTCCAATGTGTGGTGGCTAGTAGGAAATCCATAGGCAGCGAAAAATGGCATGGAGACAAGTGTTTAAGGCTCTTGTAGAAATGGAATTTGGAGTGGTGAAAGGAGAACTAGACTAATGGATGGTGGCTAGAGGAAATGTTATAAACCTCTAGCTTAGGTGCTCTCAAAATAATAGAAGAGTGGAGTGATCTCAACACAAACATTCTATTAGAAATTTCAAGAGTGATTACAATAGCCTAAAATTTAGGCTTTTATATGAAAGCAAATACACATAAGCACTCTTAGCCCTTGGATGAGAAAGGCATTTAATCTTGCCCGTAGAAGATGGCTTGGAGAAGGAGCAAGGCTTATGGCCATTAGATGATGCCTTGGAAAAGGAGGAAGCATTCCTAGCCCTTGGATGCATTGGGTCCATGAGATGTAGAAAGGAATGTTGACTTCCACTTAGTCCACCTTGAACCTTTGGTAGCTCATGGCAAAATCTCTTATTGGGCTTAGTCAAGCCCAATTTTATCAATTCAACTACACATTGTTTGACTTATTATTCTAGAAAACAAGGCCTAAACAATGGGCCAATCTTATTGTTATTCTACTGCTCTTTGATATACTTCTTTAAATCTTCACATCTTCTTTGGCCCATGTGAAGAGTGTGAGAAGCCCATGTAGGTTTGGGCCATCTTGGATGAAGCCCAATTTGATCTGTTTTAGCATGTCCCTTGTTATTGGGCCTCTTGGTGGGCTTTGGAATTGAAATGCATATGGGCCATGGATTGGGCCTTGAGCATGATTTGGGCCTAGGCGTTGGCCCAAGCTATAAGCCTTGTTGGGATCACATCATCCCCTTCCTCTTGAAAAGGATCTGTCCTCAGATCAAGAGGGTTGTTTAAGGCTCATAGCAACCAAATTTGAGGTTCCACCAGGATCAAAAATATATCTGCAATAGTTATCAAATAAAATTGGCTTAAATTTAGAGAGACCATGCAATATACATGAATGTGTAATGTGTGAAAATGGGCTTATAAAGAATGTGAATGGTGATATCCAGCCCATTGCATACAAAGAGTGTCTTGCACTTTGACTTAGATGATGTTTGAAAAGAGTTTTAAAGTCAAAGTGTATTTTGGCATAATAATTTGAGGAGTATGAAATAAGTGAATGAGATGGAGAACAAAATGTGTGAGAAGGAAACAAAACAAAAGATTTAATGAAAAAGTAAGAAGAATGTAAAGATGGGAGAACTCCCTTTGGAACTTGGGGCTTCATGGAAGGAATTGGTGAGGGATTGAACACCAAATCCCTAATAATGAGTTCCCTTGAGGATGAATTGCTCTTTAACTCTACCACTTTTGATTTGCTTTCAAACTCACTCTCTTATTTTATTTCTCTCTTTCTTGTAATTCCTTTCTCTCATTATATTCTTTGACTTTTCGAAGACTCTCCTTTTTTGCCTTTTCTTCTTCATCTCTTTTCTTCTTCTCATTTGTCTCATATTCCTCTTGCTCTCTTTTCTTTTTCTGAGCACGAAGCTTCTCAAGCTTTTCTTTTACTCTTTTCATATCAAGCTCGTGAAACCTTTCAAGCTTCTCTCATGCTCTCTTTTGTTTTTCTCTCTCTCTCTTTGTTCACTCAAGAGCAAGTCCAAATTGTTCTTAAAATATTTTTCTAGTCCAGAAAACTTAGCAAGATTTTGGAAGAATGCATCACCTATGTCAATGAAGTCTTCTATCCTATACTTATGCTCTTTAGTTATCCTAAATGAAGGGGCAATGAAATGTTTCCACATGCATGCTTTTGATTCAGAAAATGTGTTAATGCATGATTTTCTCCCTTTTTTCACTCTATAATGCCTCTCTTGCCACCACTCGGATGCACGTCCTATAAACATAGAAGTAATATGCCTAAGAATGTCAAATTGACTATATTTACTAAACAATGGTTGCACAAATTTTTCTGTATCCCATATCCAATCTCTAAATGATATTAGTCCTATATCCTCCCCAAAGAATGGAATGTCACTATGAAATGTATGATGCAACTCATGACTACCATGCTTATGCAACCTAGGACTATATTTAGAATATGTACTCATGGTAATTGAATGAACTTATGAAACTTGAACAAAGTGTGGTAGAAGAAAATCAATCACAAGTGGACCTCTAGGTTAGGTGAGGTGAGTCTTTAAGACTTCTTAAATACCAAGGCCAATCCTTGCCAAGATACACTTGTAAAAGGTTTCAAAGATCACACAATTGTCTAAGTGCTAAGTAAATAGAATCACTTGAGTCACTAAATACAAAACAAGCAAACAAGACTCAAAGAAATTTAACACTAAAATTGGACCCCTAATTGGCAAAATTTTAGAGACTTTGGTCTCACAAATCAAGCCACTGTGCAACGTGAAAAAAAGAATCTAAACTATGCGGCCTAAGGCAAGGTGAGAAAGCACTTAGAACTTTCAACACTCTTACCACTCAAAACGTTTCACTATAGGTGAGAAAGGTTTCTACTTAGGAGATGGGATGAACACCTTGTGGTTCTCCAAGACACCTAAGTAGGCCACAATTACGATGAGAAAAGAAAAGAAAAACTAAAATTTGGAACACAAAGTAGGTGCTAAAATGAAGTATCTCGCAAGCACAATGGATCCCAAAAGAATGGCCTTAAACAAGTTTAGAAACTCACAATTTTTTAGGCCATTTTACCAAAACAAATTGCTCACAAAGATACTTCAATTTGCACCAAATGAGTGACCAAAAGATGAAAAGAAAATAAAGCACAAAACTACAATGTAAACAAAGCAAAAGAAAGTGTGGAATAGTGCTGCCAAAATAGGAGTTTCTGAGAGCTTGATGACAGTTTTAAGGCCTTAGTTAATGGCCAAACTTAGAGCACCAATTGTGGCAAATTTGGAGACACCACACTCAAGTATTTGGACATTCAAAGAGCACCCAAAATAGCACCCAACAGCTACAAAATAGTGAAGAAAAACAACAAGAAAACTATGCCAAAATAAAATGGTTAGCACACACACCCTCAAAGGTTGTAGGATCAAAGCTCTCAAAGGTGAGGGAGAGGAAGCAATTATAATAAAAGCACAAAGCTAAAAGTTTACTTCACATCCACCACCTAAGATGCTCACAAAGATACTTCAATTTGCACCAAATGAGTGACCAAAAGATGAAAAGAAAATAAAGCACAAAACTACAATGTAAATAAAGCAAAAGAAAGTGTGGAATAGTGCTGCCAAAATAGGAGTTTCTGAGAGCTTGATGACAGTTTTAAGGCCTTAGTTAATGGCCAAACTTAGAGCACCAATTGTGGCAAATTTGGAGACACCACACTCAAGTATTTGGACATTCAAAGAGCACCCAAAATAGCACCCAACAGCTACAAAATAGTGAAGAAAAACAACAAGAAAACTATGCCAAAATAAAATGGTTAGCACACACACCCTCAAAGGTTGTAGGATCAAAGCTCTCAAAGGTGAGGGAGAGGAAGCAATTATAATAAAAGCACAAAGCTAAAAGTTTACTTCACATCCACCACCTAAGATGCTACCACTAGAATAGCAACCAAGCTAACATTCATACCAAACACCAAATCAAATCCCAAACCCGAGAGCCATTGCACTTGAAAAGAAGCAAAGAATAAAGCAAGAAAAGCTAATTAGAAGTGCTTAACCAAAGTGAATGAACATGTAACATGACTGAAAGAGTAATGAAGGAATGACAAGCAAGAAATTAAAGTAAGAATGAAAGGCTAGCACAAGCAAAAGGAACCTAGAATAGCACTAGAATGGAATAGAAACTAAAAATTTGAACAAGCAATGGTTGTCATGCTCCTTGCACTTGTGTTGCAAGAATGACTAATTTAAATCACAACTTCAGCAAGGTACAAACAAGGTTTTATGGAGCATTAACCCAAGCCATGCATGAGCAATCAAAAGAACTCAAAAGAATGCATCACAACATAAAAAATGCACTCAACAGTGATTTTCGAACACTGTCAGACCTAAAAATGAGAAAATTTGCATCTGCTTTACAAATTGTTCATATTTTGTTTACTCAACATTTTTTAGTGATTCTTTTTTTTTTGTTATTTTTGTCTATCTCTTATATTTAAAAGGCAAAAATCATAAAAAAAATTGGTCAAATCATGTGTTCAGGATAAATCACAAACAGTAGGTGTGCGTGTAGTGAAAACTGAAAACAGAGACTGAAGTAGAGTTGCTCACGAAAATTGAGAAGATGTTCCATGAAATTCAAGTAGAATGAACTTGATTATGATATAGAATTAAGCATAAATCATAGAAGAACATCTAGAACACACAAAAGCAAGAATCCAATTGGTGAAATGGATCAAAAACAGTGAGAACATGCCTTACACATCCACAAGCATCACTTTGATGTTCATTGCTCTTTTGTGTGGTGTAGATTTTGTTCTCATCAAGAAAATGCAAAAAATAGCAAATGAAATGAAAATGAAGATGAAAAAAAAACTTAAACATGACTTAAGACAAAACACATGATAAACTGAAAATAAATGGAAACCACCGAGTGAAAATGAAGAACACACACTACGAAGCAAAGAAAATGCTGCTGGAAAAAAAATAAATGGAACGTAAGAACAAATGTGAACCAAAAATCATGGATATCTACAATTTGAATCCATAGAATTCATGTAGAGTCACATATGTTCAATTGATTTGAAGGAAACTTGAAAAAAACTAAAAAAAAATGGAAGAACAACACAAAAAATGAAAGAACACAGTGAAAATTGGATGAACAACACAAAAATTGCAAGAAAAACACAAGAATAGACCGAGAACCTTACTCAATCTTGAGACTCCAAGAATGAGTGGCTCTGATACCAATTTGATGGATCTCCAATGTGTGGTGGCTGGTAGGAACTCCATAGGCAGCGGAAAATGGCATGGAGGCAAGTGTTTAAGACTTTTGTAGTAATAGAATTTGGAGTGATGAAAGGAGAATTAGACTAGAAACTAGACTAGTGGAAGGTGGCTAGAGGAAATGTTGTAAACCTCTAGCTTAGGTTCTCTCAAAATAATAAAAGAATGGAGTGATCTCAACACAAACATTCTATTAGAAATTTCAAGAGTAAATACAATAGCCTAAAATATAGGCTTTTATCTCAAAGCAAATACACATAAGCACTCTTAGCCCTTGGATGAGAAAGGCATTCAATCTTGGCCATGGAAGATGGCTTGGAGAAGGAGGAAGGCTCATGACCATTGGATGATGCCTTGGAAAAGGAGGAAGAATTCCTAGCCCTTGGATGCATTGGGTCCATGAGGTGTAGGAAGGAATGTTGACTTCCACTTAGTCCACCTTGGACCTTTGGTAACTCATGGCCAAATCTCTTATTGGGCTTAGTCAAGCCCAATTTTATCAATTCAACTACACATTGTTTGACTTATTATTCTATAAAACAAGGCCTAAACAATGGGCCAAACTTATTGTTATTCTATTGCTCTTTGATACACTTCTTCAAATCTTCACATCTTCTTTGGCCAATGTGAAGAGTGTGAGAAGCCCATGTGGGTTTGGGCCATCCTGGATGAAGCCCAATTTGATCTTTTTTAGCATGTCCCTTGTTATTGGGCCTCTTGGTGGGCTTTGGGATTGAAATTCATGTGGGCCATGGATTGAGCATTGAGCATGATTTCGGCTTAGGCGTTGGCTCAAGCTATAAGCCTTGTTGTGATCAACCAATTTAATCTTAAATTAGAAAAAAGCCACTTTGTGGTGAAATTAGGAATTGTCCTTGGTCACAAAATCTCAAAAAAAAGGCAAATAGGTTGATCTAGATAAGGTGGAGTTGATAGCAAAACTTCCACCACCTACCAATATCAAAGGCTTAAGAAGTTTCTTAGGGCATGTTGGATTCTATAGGCAGTTTGTTAAAGAATTTTCAAAGATGGCCAAGCCTCTAAGCAACTTATTGATCAAGGATACAAAATTCCATTTTGATGAAGAATATGAAGAAGCCTTTGCTATGCTCAAGCACAAGCTAAGCTCAACACCTATAATCACTACAACAAATTGGAATCTGAACTTTGAAATGATGTGTGATGCAAGTGATTATGTTGTTGGAGCTGTCTTAGGGCAAAAGAAGGATAAACAATTTCATGTCATTAACTATGCCACCAAAGTGTTGAAAGAAGCTCAAAGAAACTATGCAACAACTAAAAAAGAGCTTCTAGCTATAATTTTTGGACTTTAAAAGTTTAGAACTTATCTAATTGGTTCTACAATCACAGTTTTAACTGACCATGCATCAGTCAAATACTTGCTCACAAAAATTGACTCCAAACCTAGGCTGATTAGGTGGATACTCTTACTCCAAGAATTTGATTTGGTGATCAAAGACAAGAAAGGTAGTGAAAATCTGGTGGGTGATCATTTATCAAGACTCACTAATGCTGAAATCACATGCAAAGAAGAAGAAATCATTGAGACATTCCTTGATGAAAATACGTTAGCAATCAAAGAGAGGCCATGGTTTGCTGACCTAGCCAATTTCAAGGTAGCTGATGGATTGGTGAGAAAATGCTTCTCTAGTGATGAAATTAAAGGTGTAGATGAAGCCATATAAATAGAAGAGATTGAAGAGGCACCACCCTGGACTGTGAATTGATAAAGGTTGAAGATTTATCATGGTGGAGACTTTGAAAGAAGTTCCACTCTCACATTTAAGAATTAAATGAAAAAGGCGTTAAGCTATAAGATGTTAAACAAGTGTTCTTGGGAGGCACCCCAAGTTGTTTATATGTGCATAAATGTTTTTCAATTCTTAGGATTAAGATACATGTAATTTAGGTTTATGTATGAATTTTTTTTTCATGTTAGAGTTAGGATGCATCTAGTTTAGGAGAAATTGGTTGAGGTGTGTTAGAAGAAAGTGCATAGTGTAGTGAAACAAAGTTTTAACTAAATTTAACTATTTTTGGCTTGAGCCCTAAACTTTGGTGCTCAACCACAAAACGCAGGAGTTTAAAGAGGCAGAGTTTAAATTTTCAAACTAAAACATATATAACATGACACTCACCTCTTTAAAACCCACTCACTCTGCACACTCTTTTAACTCCCACTCACCCACATTCTCTGAGTTCTTTGTGTAACGTCCCTACTAGAAATTACTTAAGAAAAATAAATAAATAAGAATTAGAATTCAAATGTCATACTTTTATTATTCCTAAACGCGGAAAATTTTAAAACATTATTCAACGCACCATAATTTAATTAAACAAGAGAAATAAAGTTATTACAAATTCCAAAATTTGACAAAATTGTGAAAACAGAAGTAAAATCTCTAGTCAAAATAGTCAAAAGTCCCATGATAACCCTCTCTCTGTAGCTATGTGTCAACAACATCACCTGGAATATCATTTGCTCCTGTGTGACAAGTCACACGATCAACGCCAAACACAAACAGAAAGGGTGAACTCATAATAACTTAACACATAATTTAATAAAATCATAAAACACCCAACTATTTGATTCTAGTTAGTTCTTGGCCAAAACCTTAGTCCCCAAGGATTTTCAACCTTCAATTCACACAAATAGTTAGCCTTGGACTCAGGATTGATAATGCTCACACGAATCTATCCGCTCGTGGTCCTGCCTCTACGAACCTATCCGCTCGTAGCCCTGCTCTAAAGGTGCTTTAGATGCGCGTGGTTCTAAGTTAATGCCTGATAAAAAAGATTTTGGTTATAGTTTTCCTTGTGATGGCCCGGGAGAGGCGGAACTTGTGATATTTCCGCTTGGGACGCATTTTATTTGGCAGTTTTCTGGATGTTAAATACCGAACCTCCACGCTCGTAGTCCTACACACGTGATCCACCAGCTACAAACCTCCCCGCTCGCAACATCTCTCAACTGTGAGCACGGAACATACGAACCTACCCGCTCGTATCCTCACACGAGAGTATCAAGATATGAACCTCCCCACTCATATCATCATATGTTCACCACCATCCATGAACCTACCCGCTCATGGCACAACATCTCCTTATCCAAGTATCGCATCACTGCGTACAACCAACACACGCAAGCCATTGCCTGCATTACTATCGCCTGGTGCTGCCTAAGTGCCGCCAGGCGAAAACACTGTGCAAACCACCTGGGGGAACATCCTCGCCGTTAGGCGCCAGGCCTCTCCCAGACCCATTGTCTCAGGGTCCATCACCTAGCGGAGCGCACCTTGCCGCCAGGCGCCACGTGTTGCAGGAACCTCCTTGCTGCTCCTATCGCCTAACGCATACACCTGTGCCACTAGACACTATATCAATAGCGAAACTCTACTAGTTTTAGCACCCAAAAAAATTTGACTTGCATTCTAAATCACTCCCAAAAGTCAAGATATTCATTCATCAATCAAGGTAAAATTATTAGTAATCTGCAACTCTCATATGGTTCAAGTGCCTATCCTTAACAATTGCAAGTCCCCTTTTTCAATCCCTATGAATTTTACCAAGTACCCTATCATTGCCTAATATCTCCATCAATCTTTGGGAATAAGACAACCAATCCAGTAACTAAAAATTTAGATCACCTGCTACTTTACTACTGAAATAATGTTAAGCTTTTCATTCCCTATTTTTCCACTCCAAAACTACACAAATTTGTGATTGATACTTTGCCCTACTAGATTGAAATCTTTAGAAGGTTATAAATCTATATCCAACAGAAACTCCATCTTGTTTAGCACCCTAAATCTCAATGACCGCTACCATTATCCTTTATTTTGTTCTCAATACCAGGTTCATAGCAACTATCACCTACTTATACTACAAACACATTTTCCTCACCTTTTCATTATGAAAACTCTGACTTATCACAACCTAAGTTTAATATTTTCGTCCACTCAGTTTATCACAGTGACCCATACTCCACTCTCGGCCCTTGCAACATCAGAACACTTGGCTGGAAAACTTCCAACTATCGCCTGGCGGCAAACGACGATAATTATTCATCAAACACGATATACACTAATCAATTCCAGAAGTCGCAACGACTCCTAAACTAAAGCACAACAAAATAGCCTAGAACTATGTCGCGCCGCCTAGCAGTAGTTCATTGCCGCCAGGCGGCTCATAGCAAAACCCAGAAACTGGGTCAATTCTGATGTGTCAGTTGGTGGCACATTCATGCCTGCCAAGTGGTTTCTTGGCAAAAACCCAGAATTAGCGAAAAACAGCATAATTAGATAAGGAGTTCATGCAATTTGGTTCCTACAAGGCATAGTACATTAGATATGATTTAAAACATGCGAAATCAGCTCCCCTTACCTGGAAATCCTTGCTCCAATGAGAATTCGCACTTCTTGCTTGATTTCTAATGGTCTCCGTTTACCTCCCACCAATAATTCTCAACTCTCTCTACAAAATGGCTCTAAACCTCTGGAAAACCTCTGCCCACTTCCCCCACGAAAATGCGGTCCTCCTTTCTCCTCTAATTATCTTCTCTCTATAAGTTACTACCCAAATTAAGTGTAATTAACCCCAAAACTGAAAGTGCCACTAAGTTCCATGTTAATGGCTAATCAAGAACCATTATTTTGTTGTCTCACAACCCACTAGGCTGCAATAATACACATATTAAAATAACATATAATTTGGCATACATAGGACTTGAACCCAAGTCCTCTCATACAAATAAGTACTCTCAATCACTTAAGCTAGTATTTTTTCACTTCACAAGAATTTGCATTAAATGCCATAAAGGCTCTTACTACCCACATTTATTAAATAATTATTTATTTAATTATTTAATTTTCTTGGATCTTACACTATGCGTCAAAAATCGAAACCCTCACCTGCATTACATTCATAGGCATCCAGGTAACAAAAATTCTTTCAATATGTTCATCATCTCCAAATAATTTTTCCTCGTGCTTAGGGTTCCTCAAGCACAACACGTGAACTAGTGCTACAAAAAGGAACTTTGTTCTTGATTTTCAATGACAATGCATTATGTTTAGAGTTTGCTTGCGTTGTGAACATTTTTAAGAAAAAATGATTTTGGAGTAATCAAAACCTGGATTGTGTGTTTTCAGTCATGCATGTTCATCTAAGCTTTGAACATCACATTTTTATCCATATGCATGTGCATTGATGAGCAAACTACATTTTAATTCTGAATGGATGAATGAAAATTACTAACCTAGATGTGAAAAAAATAGGGATTATGAATTTAAAGTTTCGTATTTGACTTTAGTATAATGACACCAAGGAAAAGCCAAAGGATTGCAGCTTCAAGCAAAGGGAAAGGAATGACAAGGGAGGAAGCCCCAATTGTTGTGAAATCTACTAATGGATCATCCACTAGGACAACCCCTGATGTTCCTGAACCTTTCCGCTAAGAAAACATCATAAGCCTAAGTCCAATCCAAGGGCAAAAGCAAAGTCAAAACAAAGGCATGACAAAAGGCTAGAAAAAATGCTAGTTATGAGGCCAAAAAATAGGACTAAGCCTGAAAAAGAAAATAGGCCAGAGAAAATATCATTTAGGAGGTCAAAAAAGAGGCAAAGAACACCACCACCAACTCAATAGAGCACTCACATGTTTAAAAGGCCAAAATCCCCAATTGATGCATCATCTCCTACTCAACCAATTCATGAGTCAGTAAGAGAAGGGCTTCAGCACAATTCAAGGTGATTATGAGGAATTCACGAGGGTGATAGAGCGAAGGAGATAGGAAAAACTAACCAAACCTGCAAACCACTATAACGAGTTGATTGTTTGAGAGTTCTACACCAATGTTTATCCACTTAGGAAAAAATCTAAGAAGGCAAGATCATGCTTCATTAGAGGAAAAAAGGTGCAATATGATAGAGATACTAAAAGGGAGTTACTAAGAGTTGGTGGAGCTACATTTGAGGATGAAAGAGAGGAATTCCAAAGCTTAATGAAGGATGTCAGTCCATAGAGGTTAACTACCCTTTTTTTTGTGTTCTTGGAAGGACTATTGAGGTAGGAAGAAGTGGAAAACCTCAAAAGATCCCATGAGCTAGCATGTGAAGAATCACATAAATCTAGATGACTTTCCTATTTGCCAACGTGATCCCCAATTGTCATGTATCAAGTCTTACCATTCCTCAAGCCCAACTGATTTTTTGCATCATGCAAAGTTATCTATTGGATGAGGCTGACATGATCACAGAGGAAATATTCAACATTGTAACACCCTAGAGGGATATTACTTGGTAAAGCAAATTATAATTAAAATAAAATCCAAACTTTTGATAGCATTCCCAAACGTGGGAAAATTTTAAACTTTAACAAAGTATAAAATAACAATAATTCATAAGTTATTTATTACAAATCCAAAATACAAACCAACTTAAAAGAAAAGTACACAATTTTCCAAAACATATTCCTTAAGCTAAATCCTAAGCTATCCCGCAACTCTACGTCTAAGCATCGCCATCCTCACCTGGAATCACATATGCTCTCGTGTGACAAGTCACACGATCATCGTCATATAGAAATAGAAAAGGTTAGCTTAAAAAGGAATAAATATGCATAATAATAATATAAATACCTCACCCAAATGAATTTAACTTAACTAGTTTCCCATTCTTAAAGACCTTTATACCATTAGGTACATATGCAACCATAGTCTCATAATCTATATGCTTCCACGAACATACCCGCTCGTGGTCCAACCTCTACGAACCTCCCTGCTCGTAGTCTAACCTATATGAACCTCCCCGCTCGTATTTCAACCTCTACAAACCTCTTCGCTTATAGTCCAACACACGAGAACACATCAAGTTACGAACCTCCCTACTCGTAACACCTTTCAGTGTGAGCACGGAACATACGAACTTCTCCGCTCGTATCCCTACACAAGAGTACAACCAATACGAACCTCCCCTTTCGTTTTAATCACACGTTCCTACTCAATTACGAACCTCCCCGCTCGTAATACATGCAAGCATATCTCAAACCCAAGGCCATCACAAATAGGCATGCAAAACACACCACAACCACAAATTGTCACTACATTATCGCCTAGCGAGGCCTAAGTGTCGCTTGATATTTCTAATACATCGTCGGGCACCACACGCTCTAGGGACTTCCCTGGCTACCCTATCGCCTGGCGTTCTAGTAAGCACTACCAGACGCTACACCAGTAGCGTGAACGATTTCTGGTTTTGTACCAACACATATCTTTTGGCACACCAATCATCCAAGCACACATCCAAAATACCAAATGCAAATTCATATAATTCAACATGACTCAAAATTACACCATCATACCTCATATGCATCAATCCCATATATATTCACATGTATTCACCAACTTAAACAATGCTAACACTTGAATTGAACCAAGAATAAGTTATGCTTATAGAAATTGTAAAACAACCATCAATTCATGCATATATTCATACAAAGTCCAAAATTTTTCTAAAACAGTAACTACAAAAACCCCTTTCTACCAATCACTCATATAATCCAACTTTAACATCCATACTTAGTCATATTTTTACCCATTAGTCTCACATTATTAATTCTGAAAGGTGAATTCCAAAACCAGAAACCATATTCTACAATTAACTCATACAAAATTCGTATTTTACCTAAACTGCATCTACATTAGTTCCGTTACTCAAATACATTAAACCAATTCCAATTTAACATCGTCACACATTTGTATTTCATGCATTAGAACCACAACATTACAATTTGTCCAATTTATACCATTACCATGTGTATAAGTCAAAATAAACCCCAACATAAAACCAACCTGCAACACCAACACACAAAATGCAACACACAGTTGCGCTAAATGCGTTGCCTAGCGATACATACTTGCCGCCAAGCGGTGCATCAAAGTTCTGGGGCAAAACCCAGATTTTTGCACCTACGAGAAACTCTAAAATCCATGTAGACTTTATCCAGTCATCCAATTGCACCATAACAAATGGAATCAAGTTTCCAACAGTCATACATATCCAATTTAACTTATACCAATACAAAATCACCACAAATTTTCACATTCAACGATGCTTTCAATTCACCCCTAAACCCTCATTGAACCTTTATGTTTGTGCAATCATGTAATCACTAAGATATCACCAAACAATAGCAATTATCAACAATTTATAATGAGAATCACTTAAAAAGAACGAACTCAATTTATTCAGAAGATCAACTTTGCCATGAATTCAACAAAACCCCAAAAATGAGCTATGCAGTTCGCGTCACCTAGTAGGCCTTGATTGTCGTCAAGCAGTTTTTGGGCCTAACCCATAAAATGGCTCATTCTGCATGTGTCGCCTAGTGGGCTAAGAACGCCACCAAGCAGTTTCTGGACAGAAACCCAAAAATTTGATTTTTTTTAGCGCAAAATGAAATAGAAAACATCCATCAAGGCTTTGGCATGTCACATAACACATAATTCATGAAACAACATGTAAGTACAATTCCCCTTACTTGTGTTGCATGTGCCATCTCTCTTTCATATAATTAATTAACAACCAATTAAGTACAATCACATCATAATTCAAAGTCACACAACATCAACTAGACAAGCTCACTCCCCACAATCCCAAAGTTTTTTCGAAAACCAGGCTTTGATACCAAAATGTAACACCCCAATCTGGGATGTCATGGAGAGTTGTAAAACATATACTTTAAGCGAAAAACGACGATTAACAAAACGTACTTAAGTAAAAGCTTAGAATTTAATTTATCAAATATCATAGTTCAAAACATCACTTGTCTAAAAATTTTCAAATATTAACAACACTAAAAGAAATTATATGTCCTTCACATTTATTTTGAAACTGCTTAATAAAAAGGCATAAAATCCCGAGTTCACCCCGTCCTCTTGTCAATCTATTATAAGCCGAAAGTATCTGCATTATCACTTGCTCTCGTATAACACACGTCATACGATCATCGGACACACAACAAACACACAAACAAATAGGGATAAGCTAATCATAAATAATGATATATATAATAAAAATTTAGTAAAATAAGATATGACAAATAATACTACTTCACATCTAATTATCAAGTTCACATCTAACTAAAATACATAAACATAATAATCACAACAAAGTTCTATTTTTTTTTTTAAATCACACGTCAATTACCTATACACATTATTTCTTCTTCCAAAAATTAAAAATTTAATGCCATCACATCACATATTACTATGTTCTACTTTATTTTTAGTTTTATAAAGACATATCCAAGATAAAAATAATAAAATAATAGATGAGCATCTCTCCCTTCCATTAAAATACACGTAAAAGCTACCTTCTAAAAGTATTATATATATATATATATATATATA
>Ga0214545_1006374_pt1 | contig 20575 bp, 6 predicted proteins | sample CNSS4metaG_FD_160064 | JGI IMG/M metagenome (GOLD analysis project Ga0214545, IMG submission 160064) | Root nodule microbial communities from cowpea collected in UCLA plant growth center, Los Angeles, California, USA - CNSS4 | ecosystem: Host-associated > Plants > Roots > Nodule | place: USA...
AATACTATTTATATATATTTTATATATATATATATATATATATATATATATATATATATATATATATATATATATATATATATATATATATATATTAATTAGAAAAAATATTTTCCTGTAGTTTATACATATATTATGTTATAAGTTTTATAACTTATTTTATCATAATTATTTTAATTGTAAACACTTAATTAATTTTGATTCCCTGAATATTCATAATTTTTATATTTATATATTTACATGTTCTTGATTTATTATACTAGATATATTATACATGAAAAATAATGTACAAAATTTTAGGTGTTACATCCTGAAAACATTTTGATCTAAATTTTGAGATGTTACATGAGACGTCTCTAATTCTATCTTATTTTTTTACTTAATATTTTCATATTATTTTATTGGGTGGGGTGTCCCTAACCCATCTCTTTAACATATTCTATTCCTAAATATTATATATATATATATATATATATATATATATATATATATATTATTTATTCTGTTTTATAATATAATCTTGGAACTAAATTATAAGTATTATTGCATAGTTATCGATTATATTTTCTTTTAAGTTTAAATTATTTTATAATTGAATGTTCTAATTTAGGGATTTAAATAAGCAAGTTTTATACAAGATGACATGTTCTTGATTTATTGACCATGGTAAAATTCATTTATCCTAACTAGCCATTAAAAAAATATTTTACACTTGCTTCATTAAGAATTAAACATACATGTGTGTGTGTGTAAAAAACACCTAATTACTGGGACGTAGTTGAGTTGGCGAAACATTAAACAATCGAAGTACCCCCATGGTAAAATCATAAAATGACAGCCAAATATGTAACTGCACGAAGTGACACATGTACATATAGAAGAAATCCCCGTCGTATTGTTCTCGACCATGACAAACGTTATCTATAACACTTACCCTCTGCAATGACACTATATCTGACGGCATACCCTTCTCGAACACACAAAAACTTTGCAACAATGAATTCAAGATCCTAGACCACCTATCTAATGAAAATTGCCCCCTGACCACTACTGACACCCACTTGTATCCTCCTTTATGCGACAAGTCATTCTCGACTAACTCTTCAACCAGATCTTCCCTATTATCTGAAATGATTTCTATAACCATTCCACCTATTTTAGATAATGAATCACTCAATGAATAGGTTAAGGGAAAAATACTCTGAATACCTGAACCCCCTATAGATCCTTCACTAGAATTACTACAAGACATACCTTACGTAAGTTGAAGTTGACGACACTAAGACTCATTTCGTACTAAGATATCTCAGTAGCATAGACAAACGTTTCCTTTCACACAAACCCAACCCTTACAAATGACCCTCTATTTATAGATGATACTTGAAGGATTTTCACCATTCCCACCTAAACCACTACCATCATTACACTTTGCGAAACGTCACACCAGCACAACTTACAGAGCGACTCTGCACATTCCCAGTTACCCCCTCACATTAAAACCTTCCACCTTTAACACCTTCACACATCCCATCAATTTCATTTAAACCTCTTCGTCATTACCTGCTACTGAAAAACCAACACGACAAATGTATCGGTCGCACATAGCAAGTAATGTGTATTTTATCGTTCTCTCCTAATGGACTTGTGCAATGCATGACAACTCTCAGAATTCACAACTCAATTAAACACAACATTTACAAAAACACTAAGAAACTCTTTTTGGTATTTTATCAAACAGGTGGTGTATAACAAGAAATTAACATAATGCATTTACAATTTGTCAAGATTATACTTCAACCACTTCATTCTCATGCATTCTAAATTATCTCAATTTCATATTCATGTTAAAATCAACTCACAATAATACTTAAATCCTACTCCTACGGCCTTTGAGCCTATGATCATTCATCAAGTTCCAATCCCTTGAATCCTCAACAAGTGAAATCATGCATTAGTTTCAAGAGTCTAAGATTATTAATGAACCAAGTTCTATTCCTAAATACAAGCATCCATTAGGTATTCAATTTCAAGTCTAGATTCTAAAGATAATTTCAACACCTCAAGAATCATAAACCAAGCATAGGAACAATCCACATCAAGCATTAAGCAATGAAATCAAACACTAACTTGAATTGGAAAAATATATATTTTTTAACAACACAATTTTACATAAGAATTCAATGTTTTACATCTAATCTCAACAAATAGAAATTGTTCTCCATGGTAGAGAACCAAGGGTTTTACAAAATTGAAAAATAGGGAAGAAGTTGGAACCATAAAGTAGAAGCAATCTCTCTCCCACGGTTATTGACAATTGTTTCATGCTCCAATTGCACCTCTCATTCGTATCTATGCCTCCAATTTCGTAGCCCATCATTCTCTCCAACCCAAAAGGGGTAAAACCTCCATGGATGAAGATGTAGACCTAAGAATGAGAAGGGAGAGTTTCCCAACACCCCTAACAGCCTCCAAGAGCCTCTCTCAAGCACCTAAGGTGTTTCTATTCATGAAAATGAGGAATGCTCCAAAACTCTCATAGAAACATGATTAAATAACCATAGTTGCGTATTAGGGTTGACATTCTCACCCAACGACTTCATTCTCACCCAATGAGGCCTAAAATTGATGCTTTGTGACTTCTAACTTGCTAAGCAAGTCATATTTTCGCCTAACGACTCGAATATTGCAATTTTGTGTTGTCATTTTCGCCCAGCGAGCTACCAGCTCGCCCAATAGTCATCCTGTTACCCAATGGTGGTTTTTTAGCCTTCGAGGGATGTTCTAAGGCAGTATATACCTATAGGTGAGTCTTTTATCCATGTTTGCAATGTTGGGCATGATTTCGGTGCCCCCGACATGTGTATTTGTCTAAAAATCAATCTTTCTTGTCCAATCATGCTTCCTTGAAATCCAGCATGTTTTCCTCTGCCAAAATTGTTTCCTATTGACTTATTTCACACACTCTTAATAGAGTTTAGAAGTAAAAAAAGCATAAAATAATTAAAATACAAAATAATGCAAAAAAAAAAACATAAACTTGAGGATTAAACAAGATAAAAGCTATGGACAAGTTGATTTTATTCAAGAAACTTAACACCAATAAAAGGTAGAAAACATTGTTACATTCCTCAAGGCTGGGGGCTACCATAACATAAAGGGAATAGACCAAAGAAAATAGGAAATTTTCTTCAAAAATAATGCTAAAAGTACAATAAAGAAAATAGGAATTTTTTGTTGAAAAATGTAAAATGTATATCAAATGGAAAAGCCATTCGGTTAGGAACCTGTAGCAAAAACAAATGTGTAAAAGGTTGGGGAGTTGATGTGTTGAAAAGGCTAGATAGGTCAAATACCTTCATACCACAAAATAAGTCGTACACGTAGGAACCTTTAGCAAAAATAAATGTGCAAAAGGCTGAGGGGTTGATGTACTATAAAGGCCAGATAGGTCGGATACTTCCATACCACAAGATAAGCCAAGTACTTCCCAAACTAATAGAAATGAAGATATGTCACGTACTTCCCACATCACATAAGCCAAACAAGGTTGGTTACTTCCCGGCAGGACGCGTTGCATTTGTAATAACAGAAAACTAGTCAACCCCTTGGCCTCCAACTAACCCTAAGGTTGAGATAAGAAGTCGACTACACAAATATTGCGCCAAAAACATCCTAAGTAACTAACCAATGCAAAGTAAGCGGCCATAAGATAAGCGAATGCCAAAATAAGGTAACATGGCGGTAAATCGATATATACATGACTCTCTCTCACCCTAAAAACAACTTAGACAAAACCAAGGGAATTCTCAATGAAAAACTCATTGATGGTCATTGATGGAAATTGGGCCTGTATGAACAAGCCCAAAGACTATCAATTAGAGATCCAAAAGCCGATAAACCAACAAAGTAATTAAGGTAAGTCAAAGAGTCAAATAATTATTATAAATATAAGTGGATCCTACAATTTAAGGTACACAATTTATTACTAACTAAAGTGCGATTTGACTTTGAAGAAAACTTTGTGTTGACTTGAACGTTGGAATTTCTTTTACAGGTACATCCCTACTTGTAAAGAAAGAAGAAAATGAATACTTAGTAAACAATCAAGACTAAAGAAAGGAATCTATTGAGAAACTTAGAGATTGTAATAAAATATTATTTTGGTCTCATAATAACCTTGTATTAGTCATGTAGGAACACAGTAACACAATGACTCACTTCTTTTGGTTCAAAGAAAAAAATAACTTAAGAGAAAAAAAATTAAAGTTTTGTGACTCCTTTTATAATGAGTTTCAAATAAAATCCTGAGAATAGAATGAACACATGCACATGCATAAATATGCATAAATTTGTGAATGTGTAATCAAAAGTTTTTGAATCTTCTTAAATTAAGCTAAATAAAAGAATATAGTATTCACTTACTACTTGTTTTATTTATAAAATTAATACATGCTTAATTGTTATATTTTAATTTAAGTAAAGTAATCGATGATAATTTTATTCATTTTTATCTTAAGTAAGATTTGGTCATCAGAATTAAAATATATTTATTTTTTGAAACATCAATAATTAAATAAATTACAAATAAATGTAAATCTTATATATATTCTCATGTTAATATTAAAAGTAACTTAGAAAAATAGAATCCATGACAATAAAAATTAAATGTCAGACTTTACTAAGTCAATTAATTTTAGTTTTATAATAATCCTAATATCTACAAATGCATATTATTTTTTATTTATAACAAATTTAAGATAAATATTTCGTTCCATATAACGTGTATTGAAATGTTTTGTTTTAATGCAACAGAAAGTCAGAGGTTCAAGGCAACAACTTTAATGTTGATTAAGTTGATTTAAATTTCATTAATATTTGATGTAATCGAACATTTATTTTAACAATTGTAATGTCTGTTTGTTAAAAAAATTAATATTGAATCAATATTCAAAAATTTTAAATTTACAACAAAAAAAAGATAAAAAATATAACTACATATTAACATTAATAAACCTGTGTTATGTGTTATAATTAGTAAAAATAAACATGTTTAATTACCTCAATCATAAAAAGAATTTAAATAAAATTAATAATTTAAAAATGTTATACTAAAAATATAATTTTTATTGTACTAAATTTAAAATATGACTATATATCCTAGAATTTAATTAAATTTAAATTACTTTTATTTGAATTTTTATTAAAACGTTTTGTTATATTAAATATTTAAAATAATTTTTATTTTCATTTAAATATTCTAAGATAATATAATTCATTTTTCTTTTTTTTTTAATTTAATGTTTAACTTATTTTTATATTTATTTTTCTATTTTCTCCCACTCACAAATTAAATGAAAAATAAAGAGAAAAGACACATTGGCAAATGGAAATCAGAAACACAAAGTTAATAATTTTTATTGACGATAATATTAACTGATAAAATACTTCAAAAATTAAAAAGTATAATAATAAATATTTTTAATAAATAATTAATTAAACATATCCAAATTTATAATTAACAACATAATTAAACCTATAAAAAGAAAACTAAATTTACCATTTTGTTCATTTATTTTACCTTGAAAGCAAGTGCTCCCACGCTCTCCAAACGCGAGTTATGCGATGGCTTTGAGAGGTATTTTCCTTTTTATATAATATTTTTCTTTTTACGGAGACCAACGAGACACAGAAAAAGGTAAACTGGACTAACTGGTTTTTCATGATTTTCAGTTTCCAATTTTACCCTTACCTTCTGTAGCGTTTCCTCGTGTAATGCGAGATGAAACTAGGGAAACTATGGTAATTTCATGCCCTATACAACATTGGCTTCTTTTTCGAAACTGAATCTGACGACACGCATAATGAAAGCTTTTTAGAGGTTCGAAAATATCGAGGTGGATTTGGACGGACCAGATCTTCCCTTGCAATACTAAAACGTATGGCTCAGATGCCTCGTAACGCAGCAACGCGTTTAAATAAAAAGAAAACAAACTCAATTTTAATTAGCCCTGTATGCAATCTATTATTCATTATTATAACAGTGTCATCATAGTTTTAAAGTTCTAATTATGTTAATTATAATCTTCCATTATTATAATTACATAATTTTATATTTTTTGGGTGGAATAGGATTTTACTCACTAAATTTTATTGTAAAATTAGAATTTGTCATTTTCTAATTTTGATATAGTTTGATTATTATAACTCTAAAATATCTTTTAATACAAAAGTAATTTAATACTTTCGAGTTAAGAGTATATTTATATATTCTTAAAATTTGAGATCAAAATATATAACGAATTTTAATTTTGCATTCTTTTTCTATATTTTTCTATAACATGTATTAAATATTTAATAAATTTATTAGATGAAGATCTTATTATTTGATATAAAAATATTTTAATTTGGTTTTGAAAACTTGTCACTATTTTTTGTTATAATTCTCTCATGTCCTTTTTCTTTTGAACTCTATTACTTTTTTATAATGTGCTTCTACATGAGGTTTCAATATAAATATGCTGATATTATTGATATATTAAAAAATTAATATGTTTTAAAACATAAAAATGAATATATATCAATATATTTAAAAAATACAATAAACATCATTAAAGCTCAGTAAAAAATTAAAATTGATATATTTTACCACCTCTAAACTCTTATTTAAACCTTCCCAACATCCCCTTTCACTTGGAGGCACAAAAACTTTGCCCTTCATGAAACCTAAAAGGCTCTCACTAACTACCTCCATAGCACCTGAAGCTACCCTTTACCTATCTTACACCACATTGGCCTTCTACTTCTACTCATTATTTTTAAAAGAAAATCATAGGGTATGACCTACTTCTAGGTTGTTGTCTAATATCATAACCCTTTTCTTTTCCTTTTAGGAGATGAGACACTTTTGGATTTTGGATTCTCATATGGACAACTAGGCTTCTTTTTTTTTTTTTTACATGAAGAGAAGTTATATATTTTTACACCAATAGTCACTTGAAGAATCAATGTCATTATTTATTAGATTCATTGTATATAACATTTTTTTAAAGATTTTTTTTATATAAATTATAATTAACTTGTGTATAAATTAAATATGAATTCAATTCTCTATCCAAACAACCTATAACACAACTATATCTATTAGTAGTTTTATTTATTTTTTGTTTTTTTCGTAGAAACAAAATACATTAATAGAAATGCCATGAGGATGTCAGAATCTTTAGCAACAATTTACAAATATTAAACCTTAGTTATATTTTGTTTAGAACATAAACCTAAAAATGAAATTATTATAATCATATGAGTCACCAGATATAATGTAATGTGAAATTTTACAACCTGTCAAAATTAATCAATTACATTTTTTATAAATAATTTTTTTTAATAATTAAACTTAAGTCTAATTCAATATTATAAAATTGGTTTGTAAAATGAAGTTTGCATTCGTTTATAACCTATAATCTTATCTCTAATTGATATTGATGTAGGACTTCAAACACACTTTATAAATTGAGATATATATACATTTGAAGTGTGAAATTAAATATTAATGGATAGTTCGATAATATATGGTACGATAAACCTAACAGATAATAAATCTCATTATGACAGACTTTGGATGATTATGATATCATCTTAAGAAAAAAATTTTAAGTCTAATTCAACTTTATAAAATTATATTATAAAAAGAGATTTATATTAATTTATATATCGTAAATTCATCTTATCTCTGATTTATATTGTTGAATAATCTTATTTATTTATGATATATGAAGGTGGATCAAGAATAATAGTTCACCTTCAAAGAGCATTGGTTCAAAATTTTAATGCATTACTGAATTTTGTTTAGGTTTGGCGAAAATGATTTTGGTCATAATTATTTTAGAATCATTTATATGACAGTAGTAGTGAGGGGGTGGATCCACTTTTATAGGGTGTGGGGGTAACTCTCCCACAAGCTTTTTCAACTTTTCTTTTTATCATTTTGGTCCTGCGTTGTGATACCATTTTTCATATTAATTGAGAAACAATTAATTCTACCTTTCACGTTTTCAAGTAAAGTTGAAGTGATTTTTATTTTTCTATACGAAAGATTGATCACCCTTCTATGTTCTGAGATTCATTCTAAAGGCTTTATTATATAATGCTACAAATGCAGACACAATTCAAGTATTACAAATTTAGGTTTTCTTTTCTTTCATTTTGACACATTTATTTTCCTTCAAATGGTAAAAATGTTTTGTGGGAAAATTATAATGGTTAAACACGCATGTGTTCTCTTATTTTAGAAGGTGAATTGTATGTTAGAGTAATCCTAATTTTGAATATCTAATAAAATATATTATGAAAAAAATATATATATTAAAGTGAATTATGAAATATGTTATGTCCCTTGGGTTGAAGATGCTTGAGAAGTAGGTTAAGGTGAGTGTTATTTATTAACTTTGCTTCTTCTTTTCTTGGTTGACTCATTTTTTGAGTGTGACACCATCGAAGCTGTTGCAATCCACAAAGACAATAAAGACAAGAAGAGAAAGAGAGTAGAAGAAAAACAAAATAGTTGGAAAAAAAAAAAAACAAATCCAAATTGTTGATTTTAAAATAAAGAGATTTAATACCATAGCCTTTGTCAAATTTGCATTGTAATAACTCTGGATCTAAAGGTTTATCCCATTTTCTGGAAAAGAGCTGAGTCAATTTCAAAGTTTGAATTTTATGACTCAAACTTCACTGTTTATTTAATCGAGCCTAACTAAAATATTGAGATTGACTTATTAAATATATATATATATATATATATATATATATATATATATATATATATATATATATTAAGTTTCAGCTTGCCTTATTTAGCTCTTTTGTAACTTAGTTTTTTTTTTAAATCATTTTTCAACTTTATGCATGGGCTATCTAAAATTATTTTAATACTAATTTACTAACAAAAATATATATGTAACAACATGTTTTTACAAATATAAATTTAACTGATAATTAATATTTATTTATTTTAATTTATGGGGTTATATATCTATAACAATATATCTTCTATAACAATATATAAAGAGATACTATCTTTTGTGTCCACATTTCATTTTTCCAGTTTTACCTTTAATTATTATTTTAAAAAGACTTAAATACCTTTTTGGTCCTCATTTTCGTAGTGTTTGTTGCGGATGGTCCTCATTTTGACACACCCTAATACAAATCGTGTCACCTGTACAATGATTCGTTAATGATTTAAACGACATTACAGAAAAAGACCAAATAAAACACGAATTGCGAAAATGATGATCATTTTAAACATTTGGTAAAAATGAGAACCATTCTAAACATTCTGTTAAAATGAGGACCATCCGCAACAAACACTACGAAAATGAGGACCAAAAAAGTATTTAAGCCTTTTAAAAATTAATTATTTTATAAATAGTTTATCGATTATTACCTCTTCTGTCTTTAACGGTTATTTTAAAAACTTTTTTATATAAATATTTTATTTTATTTTTAATTTTAGATTTAATAATTATTTTAAAAATTAATTATATCTTTTTTATTAATATTAACTCAAAATTTTATGAAAATTAAAAAATGTGAACACACATGACAACGCCTGTGTTTTCACTTCTATAAAATAAAATAAATTTATTATCATTTCTCTTTGAATTTAAACATATATGTCTTTTCTCTATGCTTTTGAGGTGGGAGTCTTCTTTTTTTTTTTCTCTTTCAAAAATTGGCATATAAAAGAAAATAGAGTTTTTGTCAATATTTTTTGGTTCGATCTTTTTATTTAAGAAAATGTTTCTTTTTTTCAAATCTCAAAATCTTCTATTTTTGTTGTATATAGATGAAAATTTTCTGTCACATATATGATACTATTAGAAAATATAATTTTTTGTTAGTCTAAGTTTTTTGACTCTATGTTTAGTTTTTCAATTAGATTTTTCGAAAACAAGTTAGGACATTCTTGCCTCTTCTTTTTTTAAAGGTGTTTTTCTTGAAGAGCAAATTTTTTTATGGTAAGAGATTTTGTTTTAATTATTTGAGTTTATTTTAATAAACCATTGGTTAGATAATTGAGGAGATTGTTATTGTTTTTATTTTGAGCTAAAAAAGTATTGTACCAAAGATGAGGTATTTATTTGGTCCATGTGAAATTAGACAAATTTAGATTGATTATTGCAATATTTGGTTGTGAATGTCTAATTTTGATGTTGAATGTTATGTTTGAGTGTAGCTAGTAAATTGTCAATCTTTGATTAAAATTTAAGAATAGGTATGACTTAAAATTGAAATATGATTAATGGTGAAGTAATTATTTTACAAATTTGGAAATTTAATTAGAATTTATTTAAAAATTGAATTTTAATTTTTTTTAAATAATTAATTGCAATCATGTACAAGTTTTCTCTTTTTACATTCCAACTTTAAAAAATAAAGTATAATAAAAATATTTCCAATAAAAAATGGAAATTGCACATTAAATTGAAAGTATTTAACTAATTGACAATCCAATATATTTAAGTAAATCATTACATGCTAATAATATTTAACCAAATGTAAGTACGAAATTAATCTAAATGTAACAAATTCAACAATGTTGAAAAATAATTATGTTTATTTCAGTCATTCAAGTAAAAAAGTCTACCAAAACAGAAATAACAAGAACATAATAAAATAAAGCACACCACGTAAACTTGATACTATATTGGAATTAATGAATTTTGTCTTTAATTCTATCAATTTTTCAATAGACAAAATGCCAAAGTAGTAAAAAAAATTAAAACATAATTCATCATTACTTAAATTACTTGAATAATTTTTTATATTTAAAGTTCAAGCCTTCTAAATAATAAAAAAAATGTACGAAAAAGGATCCAGCGAGTTCTTTAACAAATATTAATCAAATGTAAAATTGGTAAGCTCTGTATTCTAATAATATAATAAGAAAAATTGTACTTTGTAACTAATATTATTAGTTAATATCTCTCTAATATCTCATTTAATTACAACATAAGAATATAAGTAAAATCATTTAGTGTTTTTTTTATTTAATTATGATGTTTACGTCTCAACTTCAATCATCAATCCACAACTTTTTGTCTTCTATCCTTGCCCTCCTTTAACCATTTCAGAAAAATAATAAACAAACTTTTGTTAGTTAAGTTGTTTAAAATATGTGTCAACTTGTTTAATTAGCAAAATTCTAAAAATATAAGTTACTTAAAATTAAAGAAAATATTTCATATAAACAAAAAAAAAAATCTTTCAAAGAACTTGATGCTCTTAAGTTCAAACATAAAAAATAACTAAAATCATATACTTTTACCAAATTAATATTACAAGAACAAAAACTAAATTTGATTAAAAGTTTGGAATTTTTTTTCTGATAAAAACAATTATACAAACATGATATGGAAGGAACTGGATCAAATTGTCATTGCATTGTCGTCTCTTCATCAAACTGTAAAGAACACAAAAAATTAATCAAATAAATAATTAAGAGCATCTACTTTTAATTGATGATGCACTTTCAATTATTATACATAAATTAAAATATCATTTGAAATTATTAAAATTTAAGTTGAAAACTTTTATAACCACTTAAAAATTGTTAGAAAATAAATTCCAATTGTTGTCTTAAAAAACAGACCTATAGTAAACGCCCAACTGTATGGTGCAACGTGCAGACTTTGTCCACACCAATGAAACATCATTGCAAAGTTGACATCACCAAATTTTCCTCTGTAGACCATAAGAAAATTCAACATTTTCTGATCATTCATTTCATTGTTAAAACTTGGAACAAAAACGAGTCAACGAAAATGCATTTTTCTTAGTTGTATTTTGAGGATAGTTTATGAAATCAACCATGAAAAATTGAATCCACTGCACTGAGACTTTAATCAATACATGGCCAGATTCAAAAAATGTTCTGTGGTCTGTGTCTGCAAACATTTCAACATTGGAGAGTTTTTTTAAATCATTACCTATTTTTATATATTTTTTAATCATTCTTTATTATAAGCAACACTATTAAACCAATGTTTATTCAAACCAAGTAAACTATTTGGATAAAAAAACTTTTTTTTTATTCATGAAAATTTAATACACACTGATACTGTGAGTTCAGAACTGCTATATATATATATATACACACACGCACACTGTATTGAACCAATTGAGTTAGACTCTGGTGTACCCTGTTGAGTCTACTGAACATAAAGTTAAATAAGATTAAAAACAGCATACATTAATGAAGAGAGAATAGACTAAAGCATGAAGATTTAAAAAAAAGATTGCATTTTTGGCTAAAATGTTCCTTTCTTGCTAAGCAATTTGCTTTGTGTTCAAGATAACAAAGAAACAGTTACCCATCTAAAATGATGGGAAAGGCATAATTACTACCCATATTAAAAGTGGAATACTAGTAATAATAGAACTATATAACGGTAGATTCCAACCCATGCAGTTAAGAAAACATTTGGGTGTGGATCTCATAAATAAGCCTAAATTACACAAACAATTACATAAACTGCAATGTAAGTTACCATGCACCTTTAAAAATATAAGGTAATTAGATTCTGCTGCTGCTGCTGCTGCTGCTTGTTCTCAGCATCTCCAAGTAGAAACAGAGATGAGTTCTTTCCTCTGCCAGCACAGAACAAGAGATGAAGGCTTTCTTTCCACGTGAAATCCCCTCACAGGTGCCCTCTGAACTAAACACTCAGCTTGAGCTTCAGTGAAGTTGCTGAATGTGAATGGAGAAAATCCAGATTGTAGAAAGAGGTTTCTCCATGGAGGGAGTTTCTCTTGAGAATGGTGGTGGCCAAGGATGATTTTCTTGATGGCTGGTTGAATGAAATGCCTCTCAATCTTTTGAAGAACATCAAGATTCACATTCACAGCGTCCAGGGAATCCAACAAGGCTGAATAACATTGGAGAACGTGGACTGCATTTGTGGGAAGTGACACGTCAATTCGATCACAGATTCTGTCCAATGTGACCACAACCTTTGGCCTGAGCTGCTTCACAAAGTGAAGAGCTGAAGGGAACAACGATGGATTGTTTGTGAAACTTGAAACTGGCATGTTCACAGCAATGGCCTCATTGTCAAAGAACTGGCCAAGCAGTGGAGAAGAAGGGGAGTGCAATGATTCAATGTTGAGAACACTGAACTCAAAAGACACGTTGATGTCCTTGGCGTATTGCATCAAATTTTCTTTGGTAAAATTGAGTTCAACCTCATCACAAGTGGAGGGTGACACAATGGCAGTGACTTTGAGGGAAGGTGTAGCAGTGCTTCTCAAGGCAATTTCTTGCATGAAAGATGACCACTGCACTCCGAACCCAATATCAAAATCAATGACATGAATTCGGTCGAACCTTTCTACAGCTTCAATGAGGGCTTGGTTACAGGTAAAATTGGCAAACTGAAGAACAGGTGATATCTCAGAAAAGGACTTGTAAGCTCCGATTTTGAATATGAAACTGATTGGTGAGAAAGCCATGAAAGTGTGAGGATTTGAATGAAGCAGTGACATCAAGGCCTCCTTCATGTAGAAAGCAGCCCTCTGAAAAGGCTTACCAATTGGGGAGAGCTGGTGATTGAGCCGCGCCAATATCCCTTGCGCATGAACCGGATTACCAGCTTCTATCAGCTCAGCAGTTTTGTATAACTGATCAAATATAGCCTGCTGAAGCTGGTGGCTTGCATCGTCTCCGGCGGAACTCACCTTCTGCTGTTTAGCAGAAGGCATAACAATTGATTGATGTTGTTGTTGTTGTTGTTGCTGCTGCTGTTGGATATGGTGAGGAAATAATGGAAGCTGTGTTTGCTGCCTCCTGCCAAACATCTCTTGCCCAGAATCCAAAAGGGGCAACCTTGGAGCCTGATAATTGTGCCCAATTGTGTCAAAGAGAGGGCGTTTTGCTTGATGATGCTGAGGGAAAACCTGCTGCTCCTGAACCTGGGGATACATCAATGGCACAAAGAAAGAAGGGTTCTCTGAGAACTGAACTTGGTTCTGGTTTAACATGAACTGGGGGTTGATAACCTGAGGCTTCTCATCCACCACTCCAAACTCATGCTGCGGCTGCTGAGAAGAGAACACACCAGGAGATACAGATGATGACACCATAAGAGGATTATTGGCAGAAAAAACAACAGACTCTGAAACCTGGGCAGACACAGAAGCAGGCTTGCCATTGTGGGATTCAATATTCTCAGCAATGAAAGGGAAACCAGCAGGGTAATTCCCTGAAGGGTCAATAGCAGCACTCACCATATTCAACCCTTGATCCACAACACCAAAGCCTGCATTGAAATCAACACTTTGAGAGGGACAGGCAGTGTTTTGCAAGAGCTTGCTCAATCCAGCAGAAGGGTCTTCAACATCCCCCATGATTAGCCTGAGAATGGATTGATCTTGACCCTCCCAGTCATCCATCCTGATGCCACATTTTTCAGGGCTGGAATCAGGAGGAGGGTTGTTGTTGTTGTTGTTGTCAGAGGGTGTAAGGGCTGCAGCACCAGTGGTGGTAGTGGTGGTGGCTGAAGTGCCACTGCCACCACCCTTGCTGGTGCTGTTGCTGCCAAGAGAAGAGGACATTGTAGAGGAGGAAGTGGGAGGGCTTGGGCTTCTTCTGGAGTCAAGAACTGAGGTGGGCTCAGTGCTGCCCACATAGCAATAATCCTCTTTGTCTATGGTCCACTTTGGTTGTGGATGATGCAAAAGCAGTGAAAATGAATCTGAGGCCGAAGAGAAATCCAACAATCCCTTCCCTTGAAATTCCTCAAAAGGCAAGGGCATGGCCTTCATCTAAGAAAGTTGCCAAGGGGAAGAACAATAATGGTGACCACAAAACCAACCACCCAAAAGACTCCAGTTTTCCAAAAGGTATCACCTTTGTTCCCCACAGCCCACCCAGAACAACTGATTTGAAAGCAGGAATTTTTTTGGGCTACAAATCCAGAAAAAAACAAACCAGGATTGCAAATTAAGAAAACTTAAATTAAAACCAAAACTCAAATTTAAACGGAAAGAAATTTTGTGTTGGAGGAAGTAAAAAGGGTGGATTTCTTTTGTTTTGAGATATCAGAAACCTCTGAACACTGAACAAACACATAGAGTGTATAGAGAAAAACAAAGAAAAGTTGGATAGCCCTAATCCTAAAGCTTGTATTTTTGTTCTCTGTGGTTGTTGTTTGGCATATTAAGATTGAAAGAGTTGAAGATGTGAGGGGAGAAAGCCATGGATGAATGTGATTCTTTGTGGGTTGTGTTGTGTGTTTCTGTGTGGAACACTCTTTGTTGCTTGTGTTTTGTAAGGTAGATGCGTGCAGCGTATAAAAGTGGTAAAGTGCGTTCTCTCTCACTGTTTCTACTTTCTTTTTTTTTAATTAATTAATTAATTAATATATTTATTTATTTATTTTGTGCAGCTTGTCTGCATACGTAGTTTTCCCCTCTGGTTGGTAGGGTTGCTGTCGCCTCCCTTAGTTTCCTCCACTCTCACACACCCAGCGCGTGAATTCACTCGCGTATGTATATATATAATATATCTATATCTAATATCTAATAACATTTTAATATTCCCACTCTGGGTTTTGTTTTATTTTATTTTGTTTAATATTTAAAATAAACAGCTTTACACGTTACACCAATATTAAATTATAAATTAATTATATGTAAGGATATATAAATAGATTCTAATTCTTATACATATTTCTTTTTATATACTTCTTAATCTGTATAAAACATTACATTTTTCTATCTCATTCTCTCTTCTAAGTAATTGTTAAAATTGGCATTTTTTTTTTAATTTTCATGAATTTTAAATTCTTTTCTCTTTCGTATCTCATTTTTGTGTGATAGACTTTAATTTATTTTATCTTGAATTTAAAGACTTTAAACAATATATCAAAGTTAAAGACCGAGACATAATATAAGTAAATTATATGATTAAATATATATTAAAATTAATATAAACTTCACTATGTAATAAAGTAGTATGATAAAATATGACACCTCAACGCTTATACATGGACACTTAAAACACTTGTGTTTTGGTTACTAATACATAAAGTCAGAATCACTTTTTTTAATACTCTTTTATAGGAAATATTAATTTCAGAATTATAAAAATTTCGTTAAAACTAAAATAATCATGTTATATTCTAATTTTAAATATATTAATTGTATATATTAACATATCTAACTATAAAACGGTTATTTAACAGAAAGTTTTATAGCGGTTAGAACTTTAAAATTTGTTATATTAATTTTTAAATACTATTATATATGAATTTTTCTTTACATCTTTCTATTTTTTAATTTTTTTTATTAAAATTGATAAAAACGAGTTAGATCAGATTGATCCATCCTATCAAAAAGAGTTGAAAATTTTGTTATTGTATCAATTATTTTGATAAAAACAGGTCGGATTGGAATGGTACAATCTTAAAAAAAATGGAAATTTTTGACTCATTGATTCAATTGTTTTACCAAATTTTTTTTATTTAAATTTGTTTATGTATTAAAAGGATATTTAGTTGGACAAATGTATAAATAATTTTTAAGTTTTTAATTAATTAATTAATTAATATTTCTAATGAAAAAAATTAAAATAAATGTTAACGTTAAATTATTTTATTATAATAAAAATTAAAATTAAAATTTAATATGTAAATGTTAAATATATATATATATATATATAGTATTATTGTATATTTACATTCTTAAAGTAATATAATATAAAAAAAATAATTAAATTAATTTTAATTTTTAATTTTAAGTTCCTAATCTTTATTTGCAAATAGATTTATTCTAAAGGTTATAATAATATACCAGAGTATACAATATTTTATTTAGCATTTACTCAACACTATTTGAAATTTGATGTAATAAAAGGTCGTGACATTGTAAGAAAATTTGTCTCGCGACAATTTTTTATACAAATCGTGAGTCACCACAAATGACTAACTCAACTCGATAATATGTATTTTTATCCATTTATGCAATGAGTATAATGTTTTTAAGGATATAAGACTTCTAATAATGTATGAAAAAATATTTAAGTTCTAGATAAATTAAATATTAATATAGAATTTAATGATAGAGTATGAAATTATCTAAAATAGTTTTATTATCATTTAATTACAAATCATAATAATTATTTTAAACATCATATTAATTGTTTATAAGTTTATGTGAATATAAAATTGCTAGATACCGAGAGTGTATAATATTTTTGTCATTAATATATTATTATATTTATGTAAACTTCTAAAGTGTAATATACACCAACCATGCAACCATTATAACACAAAAAGCGACAAATTTTAGTTATAATTTGAGATTGATTTACATTCGATAAAAACAAAGAGATCTGTGTATAAAAATACAATTGGAATTTAGATGTCGTTTTCGCACACAAAAAAGAAGAAGGTTATTTATAGATGTCGTTTATAAGAGTGTTTTCGTTGTTTTTAACTATTTTTCTTGAAACTTCACTTTCCTAATAATTTCGATATTACATATATTTAAACATTGTTTAAATTTTTAAATTATATTTACAGTTTCATTATTATATTAAAGTTCAGTAATTTGTATTTAACTAACACGCAAAAATATATTTTTGCTTATTAATTTTTGTTGTATCTATTTGTCTTTAATATTAAAAAGTGGATTTAAGTCTTACTCATTCTTATAAAATTACTTTCTATGATTACGGTTTTTTTTTATTTATATTTAAATATTAAAAATTGATGTTATATACTCAATTGATATAGATTTTTTACACTTCTGTTTTTTTTTTTATATTTATAGTTATGATAGACATAAACCTCATTAAAATAATCTCTAATATTCTAAATAAACTTATTTTAGTTCCAAAATGAAAATGTATTAAAATAGAAAAGAAAAAAAAATGAATACAAAATATGAGAGTATGTTTAAGTGTATCTCATCCTCACAAATTCGACATATGGATATGTTTTCTTCCCAAAATGAATTTGAGGGAGAGTCAATGGATAGATTTGAAGAATTGAAAGAAGATAGAGATATCTTTAGAAAGAATAGAGAAATGAAAATGAAAAAATTTGGAGGTAAAATATGTGAATGATTTGATGAATATGATAGATAAAGAAATATGTTTTAATAGATAAAATTGTTATATTACAATTTTACCCTTATAGATAAAATTAATAAAATTAATTATTTATAAAAAAATATTATCATTACTATTAATTATTATTATTATTATTATTACTTATTAAAAATAAATTATTATTATTATTATTATCATGAATTATTATTATTATTAATATATGAAAAATAGTTAAACTTTATGTCTATGCTGAAACAATTTTCTTTTTTTTTTTCTTAAAATAATTTTATGTAAATATGTAATTTTTTAATAAATAATTATTCCCTTCATGTTTATAGACTTGAAGAATATTATAATGTACTGCTCTTAGAAAATTAGTTATAGTTCCAACTAAAGCTTTAGAAGTTTGAGTAAGCAAAGCCTTTCGAACACAAATATGGGTAGACACCCTAAAGGTGGTGTCTAGTGATTCAAAAGCGTTTTCATACTATTTTTCATAAAACCTTTGCATGAATACTTAAAAAGACGATATAAGTGTATAAAAAGTCAATTAAAATAATTCTAATATATAAGGATATAATAGATTGTTTAAGAGTTAAAAGTGGTATGTTTGAGATGAAATATATAATATTTTATTATTTAAGTATAAAGCTTATAAATAGGAAAAAAAATTGAGTATTCAAAATTCATATTAGGAAAAGTATCGTCTCCTTAAAACATTTTTTTTTTCTGTTTTTCCTCTAAATTTCTAAAAGACATGTTGGTCTTTTTTTTGTTTAATAGAGTTATCTTAGGGATCCTAGCGAAGAATAAAACAAGTCTACTCAATCAAAATGTTTTATAGTAAATTCTTCTTTATCCTTTTTTTTAGTTGGTGTTAAAAAGTTTTGCATGCATGAAAATTAAGGGTCTTGCAAGTGATTTTTCTAGAAAAAAATAATAATCTTTATTAGTCTAAATCATAAGAGTATATGCAAATCATTTGTCAGATTTTGTGTAAAAGTTTAACTTTCTAGTGAGAGTCGTGGAATTGGGAGCTTAAGTTTGATCAAATATGCATTAACAAATAAAAGAATATAGTTAAGTGTTTTATAATATGTTAGGATATATTGTCTAGATGTGAAAGTGTCATGGTTATAGTATCTGATTTATATAAGAATTGTGTATTTGTTTTAATATATTCGAATATTTTAAATTTTGATATGAGTGTTCAAGGATTTATTGTATTTATTGTATGTTGAGTAGAGAAAAGAGAATATTTAAACTTAGTTAAATTAGTTCAAGTTACTATTTTAGAACAAAATATTCTATGCTAGATATAAGAAATGAAGAAACATCACAATTTTAGCCAATTGGACCTCATGTTATATATTACGCAAATTTATGAATTAAGTTGTTGGACAACCAAAATTTTTATTGAGCAAAATTCATTTAATTGGAAACATGAGAGGTTTATTCATTGGACGAGCTATTTAAATAAAAAATTTCGGTGATTTGGTTGGAGGAACAAATTTTCACTAGTAGAAATTCATTTAATTAAAAACTCGAGAGCTTTGGTCATTAGACAAGTGTTTTATAAAAAAAAAAAAACAACCTAATGGTGTAATCATTGGACAAAAATTTTGTTCATTGGGTAATCGAAAGTTGTTGGGTGTGTTGATGCCTTTGGCTGGACAAGCAAAATGGGGTCCAGTGAATTACAAAATATGTACTTAATTAACTAGGCAAGCCAAGTGTTGGCTTAAGGAAAAACATATTTTAAAATATTTTATAATGGTAAAATTTGTTTATCTCGTATCATATTAAGTATATTATTGATCAATATATATATATATATATATATATATATATATATATATATATATATATATAGGGTTGAATGTTATTAAATGTGATGAATGTATCACTTATTGAATTGAGATATATGAATGAGACTGGATGACATTATAATTATGATTGTGATATAATATATGGTGTGTTGTGAACATAGTTATTTTTAAGGAGGAAATAATATTATGAGATATTTAAGTTGGGTATTGAAATTGTGAATATCTCTTAATATAATTTAACGCATGAGTCTTTTAGAAGTAGAATTAAGGATTTGTAATATGTGATGTCAATAACTTATGACATGAGAGATAACCAATGGATTGAGAGATAAACACTTGATCTCTATTATATGTTTAATAAGTTAATTAAAATTGTATCCATTTGAGTATTTGAATGAGATGTGATTGTAATAAATGCATGATTTAAGAAATGGAATAATTTAGTATAATATTATGTAATAGAATAGAATTAGATATTATATTTTATTTATTTCCTTTCTTCGTGAAGTTAGTTAGTTTATATATATATATATATATATATATATATATATATATATATATATATATATATATATATATATATATATTTTTTTATAAATATAAAAATTTTTTTATAAGAAAAAAATAATAAAAA
>Ga0214545_1006375_pt1 | contig 20575 bp, 5 predicted proteins | sample CNSS4metaG_FD_160064 | JGI IMG/M metagenome (GOLD analysis project Ga0214545, IMG submission 160064) | Root nodule microbial communities from cowpea collected in UCLA plant growth center, Los Angeles, California, USA - CNSS4 | ecosystem: Host-associated > Plants > Roots > Nodule | place: USA...
CAGATGAGAAAAAACGGGCGGGCCGGCCCGCCAGCCCGCCAGCCCGTCAGCCCGCCAGCCCGCGGGCCGGACTCAGAAACGCAACCCGTTTTACCATGTCGGGCCAGCCCGGCCCGGCCCGTTTAATACGGGCCAAAAACGGGCCGGGCCAAAACGGGTCGGGCTGGCCCGTTTTGACACCCCTAGTAACTATCTAGACAGATTTGGATTGAATTTAGTGGAAACACGAAAACTTAATTACTTAATTTGTATTGATTTGCAAGCAAAAATAATATTAGGTTCTCTAAACAACAATAAAATTATTTGGAGGAGAAGTTTTTATAGATTTGAAAAAGAAAACATAATATTATGTACAACAACACAAGAAATTATTAGGTTGTCATTATTCATTACCTAAGGTTGTGTTATTTTGAGAGAAAGGATTAGAGGGAGAGGAAAAGAAAAAGATCAAAATGATTAGAGGGTGAAGTTTGTGTTATTTTTTTTAAGTGATTTTAGAGTGAATTAGATAGTAAAGTCTCTGAAAGTTTGTGACTAAATTGACTGATATAATATATTAAAAAAAAAACTTTTAATAGAAAAAAAAAGTTAGATTAGCAAAATGTCCCTATTGTTATAGGTAATATAAAATTATATATAAATAATTTAAAATTATTTTATAAATTTTATTGAATGATTGAAAATATAAAAAATATTTATAAAAAATGAATAATACAATATATTTTGTATAAAAATAAATTTAATATATAAGGTGGAAAATAATTAATTTACATGGAAACTTTTTTTCTTTTTAATAGTAATTTTAGAAGTAATAATTTTTTATTATAACCATAATAAATTACTATTACTATTAACATAAAATTAAGAAAGTGAACTAAAATCACCACGTGTATTGATTTTAACCGCTAAATCACATGTAACAAAAATTAAAAAATGAAGGGTAATTTGATAAATTCAATTGTGTCATCCTCTAATCTCACTATAGATGGTGAGATTGAATTTTCAGTTCATCCCTCTAATCAACTCCTCCCATCACCTTGTATCATTTCCAAAAAAACACACTATTTACCTTCTCAATGAACTGAACAAGCACAAGAAAAAGACTTATATAGGTGTTATTTTTTAATAAAGTTGAAAAAATCACATAAATGACCGTCAGAAAATACTACCTTTTTAAGTTTTGTTCTTAAAAAGCTTAGGTAAAAGAAAAAGGAAGTTTAGTTGTGAATTTAGTTAAGTTTGTGATGATTAAAAAATAATCATTACGATGTATGAAAAACAATATATCTTGAAAGGAAAAATGATATTATGACTCTTATTTTTTGACTTTATTTTTTATTTTCTAATGTGATTTAGTATGAACAATTGATTAATGTATCACTATCTTTTTTTTTTGAAAGAATAAATAGTCCATCCTAAATCACATCAAGAAATAAATGATGAGAATAAAAAAATGTTTCTTATTTTTGGACTCTCATCTTTTATTCTCTTATGTGGTTTAGTACGAACTATTGATTAACCTATCTTTTTTTTTTCCTTTGAAATACGGTGATCTCTTGTGATATCGTGGCGATGATCTCCATTGGCACTGAAACAATGGGTAACATGATTATGTCAAAGAATTGTGAGCAAACCCTAATTTTGATAGTATTATTACATGGTACGAAAGAATTTAGAGAGTTTTACTGATAAGGCCCCATCCATGTGCAACGGGATGCAGTTCCGGATCTATAAAAGGGCACTACCACCCCAAGCATACTCAACCCAATTTTCTTTGCAGAAAGCATTGATTAAGAAAAGTGTTGTCCTTTGGTAGCTCTTGAAGAATGGGTCGTAGCAGTTCGTTTATGGTTTTACCTCTTCTGCTTCTCACATTTTCATCCATCATCATAACTCACTCTAGGGTTGCAGAAGCACGTCTCACCACAAAAATACTGTTTCCACCGGATGAAGATTATGATTCACCTGATCTGGATATTTCAGTCCAACCCCCACTCCCTGACTTCATCCTCCATCCTAAATTGCCACACGCTGACATACTTGAGAATATTCCATTACCCGATTTGCAATTTCCCGAAATTCCATTTACCGAAGCTGCTAATAAGGCCGTCAAAAAAACCCCATGAACTTAATCTAGTAACTCCATCCTTTACTTCTTCGATCTACTATTTATAATGTCTTCTTCTTCTGCTTGTGTTGGCTGCTTTATGTGTTACTTCTCATCTTCACCAGAATAATTACTGTGTTTGTGATGTTGTATCAGACTTCTTGTCTTCTACTTCAATAAATTATGGAATGTCTTTGTTTGGTTGGTACAAATCTTCCATTTCTGAATGCTCTCACTATACTTCCTTTCATTGTCATCTAATTAAGCTATTTTTTAGCTTCTTCTGTTTTTCTTTTGGCAGGATTCATTTATCATATACACACATTAACAAATACTAGTAATTGTCATCATCATGTCTTGTAATTCTCAGTATTCTTTACGAATTTAAACTAAAAGTATAATTTTGGTTGATTCTCCCACATCCATTCTGTACTTACAAACTAAAGCCATTATTATTAGTAGTAAATTGAACAGGTGTTACATTTATTTGTAGAGCTTCAGAACTAGCATATTAACCTCAATGATATAACTAAAAGAGCAGTGCAGGTTCCTTATGTAGGACAATACAAAATGAAGCATAATTTTAACCCCAGAATTTTAATAATCTGCCATACATGGGACAATGTCAATGACTTCTGATTTCTTTGTTTTTCTTAGAAAAAGCGCAATTTTTACATATTAATACAACCTTATCTGTTTGGAAACACACTTTTGTCAACTTAACCTTTAAATATGACATCTCAGGTAAAAATAAAAAGCATGACATTTCAGGACAGATGATTTTTCTCTTACAATGAATAGATGGAATCAAAATATAGTGTTTACAAAGCTTTTCCAATAACTCATTATATTTGATCTTTTAACATATTTAATCTAGAATTTAAAACATAATGTTTATGTCAAATATAATTATATAGGAATCAATTATTATATTTAACTGAGTGAAATGTTATGTCATGTGATTAATATAAGCAAAAGATACTATATTCAAATGTAAAATGATGAATTATTTTTATTGTTCATGTTTGGAGATATGTTGATGATGAGGTGGTCATTTTTTTTTCATGACTTTGGTATTATTATTAATTGATGGTTTGTCACCGCCAAGATATTTTCTAATCCAATATATTTTAATTAAAATAATAAAAATTATTCGTCATTTTATATTAATTATAATATTACTTTTATATTAAATAAAAAGTCTTATAATTTTATAGGATGTATAGACGAGTAAACAAAATAAAACAAAACGATACTCACGCACAATTAACAAAAGAAATTAAACATAGATACTGACTTAAAGAAATATAAAAATTGTGAATTTTATTTAATAAACTGAAACTTGTTTCAATAAACATTCAATCGAAAATACTCAAAATTCATATGAAGTTGAAGTTTAATTAAATTTACAAGTTTATAAGAGTGTTTTTTATACATAGATTTAATTTTTCTTTTAAAATTTTATTTTTAGTGTTTAGATTTAAAAATAATATAATTTTAGTTGACATTTTATATAATTTATGAAGATTAAATAGGAAATAAAATTAAATGAAGATTAAAATTTAAAAATCATGATTTCATAGAGTCCCTATCATGCAGCAGAGAGAACATGTTATGCATGTGAGTATTGTAGCTCCCTTTGAGTGTACCAACATTACTGGAAAAGTTTGGTGTTATGGGAAAAAACAAAAATGAAAGAAGGACCAATTGTACTGTCCAAGAATGAAAGGTCGAAGTGGGGATATCCATCCAACACGGGTTCACGCCTCATTTTTATCTGTAATGAAAAAACAACATTGTGAGGTGTCATATTTTTATTTAAAATAAATTAACCTTAGTGTCGAAATTGAGTAGAGATGTGATATATAGTTGATAGATAGTTGTGATGGATAGTTGATAAATATATGGATAGATATTATACGTGAGTAGTAGATAACGGGTATTTTAATATTCGTTCATAAACAGGTTAAGTGCAGACATTATACTATTCGTATTCACATATCACGGATATTCATTACCAACAAAAAAATAAAAATAAAAATTAATTTGTTTTATTTTAATTAAAATTTAATTTATACTTTACTAGATTAAATTAATTTATATTTAATTTAATTTAATTTAATTTTTTTTTATTTAAATTTTATTTTACAAAATTATAAAATATTTTTTTTAAATAATTGGGTGGGGTTACCCACAGGTTTTAAAATACCGTATTTGTTAGGGATAAATATATTTTTGGTTCTTCAAGTTTAACCCAAATTTGGAAATGGTCTCTGGTCAACAATAATGTCTAGAATTTAGGGATAATTATTTTTTCTAAATATATGTAAACATCCAAATCCAGAAAAAAAAAATGATTATCTAAACGGATAATGAATCAGATAACAAATCAGATTTTTTATTATGAATCGAGTAGTAGGTAAGCGCTATTTTTTCCTAATCCGGTTGTCATCTCGCAACCCTTTCATATTAAAAAAAGTATAATTATAAAACAAAATTACTAGTAATATAGGTTCGCAATATTTAAAAACTGTCATTATATTTTGATATGTTTATTAACCGAAACCTATACATTGATTTCAAAAACTAAATAAGCACTAGTGTCTTCCCTCTTATATATATATATATATAGAAAATGCTGGTATTTATTTATTAACTAAAAAAAGTATAACTAAATAAAGGTGTAAAGTAAACTTTGATTTCAGAAAATTTTAAAGATAAAAAGTCATTACTCTTTGATTAATTAGTTATTTATAAATTAAAATATATATAAACTAAGTTAGATGAACCAACTCATCCTATTCTTGACATATTGAAATAGTGGAAGAAGGTGAGCTAACAAAAACATTTTTGGTTATCGAAAGTTGAACCATTTTCTCATATTTTCAGTTCCAATCCATTGATTCAGCCATGGCCTCATTATTTACATGCACTGCAGCAATTAGTCCTGTAGTTTTATAAACAAATATGCACATTATCATTTTGTAATTCTACTTTTTCCTATATAGTATCTAATTTGCAGCCCTTTAATTACATAAATAGGTAACATTAATTGCTTCTGGATAATTTGTAATAAATTTCTCAACAATTTTAAAAAAATAAAATAAAATAAGTTTCTCGGCAAAATAAAATCATTTTACGTATAAATTGAATTTTACAGAGAATCAATTGGACGGTATTACGAACAAAATAAATAACAAATCGAGATAAAAACTTAAAAGCCTTTTAAGATATGTAATTCAATCCAACAAAGTTAGATGAACCAACTCTTACGTTTTTCCCCGAATTCCCAGTTCGGTTCTTGTTAGATATAAACACTGCTAAATTATTCAAATGTGGGAAGGTGAACTAACATAAACCATTGGTAAGGCTCTATTTGCTTCCCTTAACCTATATATAAGAGCAAGCACCATGTTTCAACCTCATACAATCTCAAAAAGCAAATACATAACAGTTTCATATATATTCTGCAACTCTTCTTCATCATTAGTTCTCATTGATTCAGCTATGGCCTCCAGCAAATCACTGATCACAGTTTTTGTTCTTGCTCTGGCCTTCTCAAGCATGAGCATGAGCCTAGCAGCACGCCATCTTTTGCAGAATACTGCACCAAATTTTCCAACAATTCCCTCTTTGCCTAAACCAGCAGCATTGCCTCCTTTGCCTTCACTTCCAACGCTACCTCAGACCACTGTTCCACCTTTGCCTTCACTTCCAACAACACTGCCATCTCTGACTAACACTCTGCCTCCACTTCCTCCAATGAATTCATTGCCCTCAATTCCCACCTTCACAATTCCAACCACCATGCCCTCCATCCCCTTCCTCTCCCCACCACCTTCCACCTCCTCTCCTTGAAATTATTGCTGCTTTCATTTCTTCATCCTCGGCTACGTTGCATGCGTGCATGGTTTCATTCCTTTCGTTTATGTCACACCTCGTATGTGCTGTATTTGTTGTTTGGTGTCAATCACAGTTATTGTCTTTTCAATTTATGAATTTCTTGTAATTCTTCCTTATGTTGTAGATTGTTACTGATTACACAGTTATACAATTATCATGTCTTTTCACTTTTAAAATCTTCCAACACCAGGTAACGAGTAGAAGTAAAGAAAGAAATCAATACAAAAACAAGTTATAACAACGATATATATTGTTTTCGTTGATTCTGAGAACATGAATCAATGGATTTGTTAAGGCTTGTAAATCGCTGTCTTAAATATTTATCTGCGCTCCACTGAACTTAGAGGTACCGTTGAAATCACCAACCTGTGATATTTAACGAAACAACAATCGGAGAAATCCTAAAAGAAAATGGGTTCAATGCTGGACAATAAAATTAGAAGAAGAGGGAAACTTTCACACCCTTCACACTCAAAGCAGTTAAGCATTTATGCAAATAATCGATCTTGGAAATATTCTCTGCGCGTATACCAATATTCAACATGGAAAAGAAGATCTTTAACTGCAATATAAAACAGCATTAAAATGAACTGGTTAGCTTTTGCATCTATATACGAGAAAAATCTCCAACACTTCTCTTCCCTTTCTTCTTCACTGCTTTGCCACTTAATGTTCAATTCAGTAGAAACGCTAAGCATCAACATTGCCTGATTTGGGAAATTCTCCAGCTGGGATAACTTTTCCTCCATTTCCCTCACCCTTCATTCGCCATCTTCTGGCTTTCTCACCAATACCTCCCAAATGTACCAATCTTCATAGCATTACTACAACACATACATGCTCCGCAGCAGATACATATATGTAGCAATGCCTTGAATTGCATATGTGCAGTAAAATAAAAATTCAAGCACTACCTTCCCCAGTGTCATGTTTATTTACTACTTTACTGTCATCCGGTGGTGGAACTTCATACAATACGTTTGGGGTGTCAAAATTTTAGTTAAATTATTATTTAGTCCATTTTTTTGTCTAAAAATATCATATTGGTCCTATAGTATTTTTTAGTTTCAATTTGGTCTGGATCTCATAAAATTAATGCAATTTTATCTTTTTCGTTAAATTTTTTCAAGTGGAACAAAGATTTTTCATCAAAATTGATACTACGATTATGCCAATTATACCAACAAAGCAAATCATTCACAACTTCAATTTTGATGAAAAATTATTAATTTGATTTAATAAATTTAACGAAAAAGGACAAAATTACATAATTTTTTAAAATTTGGATCAAATTGAGATTAAAAAAGAAACTAGATGACCAACTTAATATTTTTGAACGAAGATAGAAACCAAAAGAGTAATCCTAACATTTTTTATATAAACTAGTCAAAACATTGTATTTACTTTTTTTATGATAATAAAAAATAATAAAATTACAATAATTATTATTATAATTATAAAATTAGATATAAATGATTTTTATAATTTTAGTATAATTAATGGTTCAATTTTAAAAAATAAAAAATAATTAAATTAAACAAATAACCATTTAAAATAATATTAATAAAATAATTATTTTTATTTAAAAAATTAAATTAAAAAATAAATGTGAAAAAGAAAATATAAAAAATATAAATGTGTAAATATTTATTAAAATATTAAATTTAAAAAAATATATTTAAAATCATATATTAAATTAAATTTAACAAAAAAAAATTGGGGGGCCATGGCCCCCTTAGTCCCAACGTAGTTCCGCCTCTGCTGTCATCATTGGGCTGAATATAGCATGGCAATTCTTGTGAGGTTTTTCTAAAACTTGTTTTGGAACCTAAGATCATATATATATATATATATATATATATATATATATATGTGTGTGTGTGTGTGTGTGTGTGTATGTATATGCAATAATAACTACAACTCTTAAATATAGGATGTACTGAAACAAGTTAAGGTTTAAGGGGAAGAGAGTTCGTTTTTGAAACCACATTTTCATACTTTGAAACTCAAAGTCCTTGCTAGAGTCTTGTCCTTAAAAGAATATCGAAAGATTGAAAGAAAATAAATGTATTTAAATTAAGAGTGACAATTTGAGCTTGGCTCGATAGGCCGGTCTGCTGGCCTGTCAAAGAAACGCAAGACAAGTTAAGATATTGAGCTCGCTGACCCACAAAAGTCTGTAGCCTGCGTAGACTGACTTGTGCAGGCCAACCTATTGACCCACATAAAACACATAAAATAAAAAATAAAAATAAAAACTTACAGTTGTGTATATTGGTTACTCTCCTTCTAGACTTTTCCATGGATGTTCCAAATTTTTAAATTTTTATATGACTAGAAAAGACAAATATTATATATTTTTTAATGTGTTAAAATTTGAATAATATATTGTGTATGTCAAAGTACATATATGATTAAAAATGTTGAATTATCAATTTATCATTTAACTTTCCAAATTTTTTGCTTAATTTTGTTAAAGTTTCTCAATTTGTTGAATATGGAAAGTTTTATAAAAAAATTTCCTTTTTTTAAAAGGCATGTTGGCCCATGGGCCTAATTTAAATTGTGGAAGTTCTTGTTAGAGTCTTGTCTTTAAAAGAATCTCAGAAAGATTGAAAAAAGAAAAGGTGTATTTTAAATTGACAATAAGATTAATTTCTAAAGAATGTGTAACTATTAAATATATTATGGAAACGGTTCTGATTAGACGAAATATGAAGACATGTATCTCGGCTTAACTTTTGTTCCGAAGTGTGTCTAGTTAAGGGATACATTTTTTTACTTCATTGATAGAGTACGGCCTTTAAGAGTTAGATAAGAGAATGCAATATGTATTTTTCGTTTTATTTTGTTAGAAGATATAAGTTTAAACTGAAACTTTGCATCAGTATTCTGTATCGTAAAAATGAAAATAGTGGGAAAGATTATTAGAAAAATTTACAAGAATAAAATCCTCTTACAGGGTGGTGAAAATAAACTCGGTCAAAGCCTCAAAATGGTAGCGTGACTCGAAATGTCTAAAGCTTGAGTGTGTGAGAAGGCATTGAGTGTAACGGGTGACGTCTGGCAGCTGAAATGAACTGTGTTAGATGAGCCAACTCAACTCAACTCTCAGGCTATTCCCCCTTTTTTCCAACCCCAAAATATGTATGAGTTGGTCATCCTACGTTTGACATATTGAGAGCTATAACTTAATAACACCCAACCACCTTATCAGTCCAACATAGTAAAATATGTCATCCTACGTTTGACATATTGGGAGCTATAACACTTAATAACACCCAACCAGCTTATCAGTCCAACATAGTAAAATTATTATTTATTCAAATAAAGGAGGAAGGTGAACTAACAAAAACTTTCTTTAGGTTCTATTTGCTTCTCCAAACAAAGTTCAGCTGAAATGAAACCATAGCAAGCCCTATATATATCCTTCACCCTTTCATACAATCTCAAACAAAATACACACCATTTTCATACATAGCAATATCTCATCTTCAGACAACTATGGCCTCCAACAAATCATTCATCACAGTTTTTGTTCTTGCTCTGACCTTCTCAGGCATGATGAGCATGAGCCTAGCAGCTCGCCATCTTATGCAGGCAAGTGCACCAAATTTGCCCGGCATTCCCTCTTTGCCTAAACCAACATTGCCACCTATGCCTTCAATTCCAGCCCTTCCTCAGGGTAATGTTCCTCCACTGCCCACTATCCCATCTCTCCCTACCACTTTGCCTCCACTTCCTACCAACATCCCAACAATTCCAACAATCAATGTTCCTCCATTTCCCACATTCACAATTCCAACTACTATGCCCTCCATCCCATTCTTCTCCCCACCACCTTCCACCTCCACCCCTTAAACTACCTTTCATTTCTTCATCCTGAGCAAGCTACCATCTCAGTCTGATTCCTACCAGTGCCAAGTTGCATGCTTGCCATAGATATTGCCTGATTCCTTTTGTGTGAGAGCCTTCTGTGGTGTTTTCCTTCTACTTTTGTCGTATGGTGTGAAATACTGTATTTCTTTTCAGTTTATGTGTGTTATCGCTATTGTTTCTACTTTTTCTTGTATTATAGATTACAGATTGCGAATGATTACAGCTATACAAATTATAATGTCTCGTTCTTTAATTTAAACTCTTCCATCATCCTAATTAGATGTCTAACTAACTACATTTACATTGTTACAAGTATTTCACTTGGGCCCTTGGGTTTCGTTCTCCATGTTTTTTGTTTCTGTAGTTTGTTTTGGTCTAAGAGAATAGAGAAGAAAGGAAGAAAAACATCACATTAATTTAGTTGATGGAGAAAGGTAAAAACACAAATAATACACGGATATAGTCCTATTATTAAGTATAATGAAGGAGATGAAATATAAAGTAACATATCAAGATGTAATTCATACAATTCATGAGATATAAAATATAATCACTGTTCTCTTCTTTAAATTCTTCTAATATTGAAGAAAAGACAAAAATAGGAAATAAATATCTATCGTTTTCTTCTCCTAATATTCAAACTTTCAAACTATCCCTCCACTCCCACCACGGAAACAATATAGCTAAATGAAAGATAGAACACCAATAAAAATGCACGAGGTACATCTACAAGGAAGAACCCGAAATGTTTTTCATTAATATGGTAGAAGCAAAATCGTACAGGTAAATCTATCTGCATTTCATCCAACCCGAAATTTAAAAACCTGAACTAAAGAAATCACCCCAATTCTCTGAAAAAATGCAGAGGCTTAAGCTATTGACTTACAATTAGTAGATACGAAAATTCACATCTCCACCACGGAAGCAAACATACTATAAACCTATGTTCTGGAAAGCCTTCTGCATCCTCTGAACTACATTGAGTTTAAAGATGTTTCTGCAAAGTTACATTCAACTTCTTGAAAACTGAAGTCAGACTATAAGCTATGCATGTTGAACAATTTGTACATTCTATCCAATGTAGAACCTTTTACTACTACTTGCTCTCTAACAATAAGTCTCTCCCCACCCCACAAACAAGTCAGACATTCACAAACAATCCTTGGAAATATCATCTCCATACCAATTTAACCCCAATAAATTTTGTGGCATCAACATTGCCCAACATGGGGAGTTCCCCTGTTCGCGTGATTTATCCTTGATTCCCCCTAATAGCTAACTGGCCAGAGTATAGGTTGCCATTCATTCCCACAGTTCCACCCTTCTCCACCAGTTCCTCCCACAATTACTAATCCTTGTCTAGGTAGTTCCATTATCAAATTGCTACAATATATACATACTGCACAGGAGATACAAATACCGTAATTAATGTTGCTTATGTGCAATTCTGCAGTAAAACAAAGGTTCACACCACAGCACTAGCTTTCAATTCCCATCATGTTTAGTTACTTAGTTTGTTTTGCTCTGATTTATTTTTCCCTACAATTTTGGTGTAAAAGGGAACTAATGAATAAGGGTCAATCAACAATTCACATTCTCAATTAGTTAATTCAAACAATTCCGCGCGCATTGTACCATTAAGCATCCATAGCTAATCTAGATATACAAAAACATGGTTACCATTCGATTCCAAAGTATTTAAGATTCAGCCGGTATAATAAGCCTCAATCAAATTCTAGTTTCATAAAAAAGTCATACATAGAACCCTTCGATCAGCAAAACTGAATACATATCAGAGATAAAATTTGAAGTATATATCTTAGCTGGCTTCATATTTGGGGTCTGCTGTGACAAAGTGATAAGCTATAACCAAAGCAAAAATCAAGATGCCGAGAAAATTGGCAATGACTCCCAAGGCTTCATCATCAATCATATCTCTTACGTTCTAGATCTGGACATGACAAAGAATAAAATCAAATCAAATAACTAAGAAACACACTCGTTGCTTCACAGTAATCAACGTAAAGGAATTGAATTCTCCGTCATATTATTCTGCGAACACAGCAAATAGAGAAATTAAAGTAATTAAATAAATAAGAAATCGACCTTGAGAGTTGTTGAATGAAATTGTTTGATGGATCGCGATATGGTGAGGAACACGCACTGCCCCCGACTCTTTAAGAAGCAAGGGTGTGTGCGTTGACCTAGACTTTTTGGATACATTCTAAACGCCGTCGTTTATTTCAAGGATTTAAAATTAAAAATACAGTGTGGCTGCTGGGATTCGAGCCCAGGTCTCCACGGCCACAACGTGGAATTCTTACCACTAAACTACAGCCACTTCTTTATGAAGCTAGAGTGTTTGTCTTGATCCACTTTCTACACATTCTAATGTGTGTAGTTTACTTCAACGAGTTAATGCATAAAATAAAAAAATACAGTGTGGCTGCTGGGATTCGAGCCCAGGTCTCCACGGCCACAACGTGGAATTCTCACCACTAAACTACAGCCACTTCATGAAATAAGCGGTGATCCATTTTTAAAATGTTTAAATCTAGTAATTGGATTCCAAATAAAGGAAAGATAATATGTTGACACAGTTATTCGAAATTTTAAATATAAATCTATAACTATATAGAAGATTCTCTTTTTTTTCTCACATTTCATAATTCTAACTTTATTCCTTATGATGTATTTATTTGTTAAATTCTTAAAAATTATTGGTTATTTTTACAAGTTTCTATAAAACTATTTACTATCTCCTTCTTCTTTTTTTCTCCTATTCATCTAACAATTATTTTTTCATATTTTGTCCATACATTTCAATTTATTTTTGATAAATATAATTTTATTTTTGTTTATTAACTTAATAACATTACAATATCATCCATTACTAATATAATATCATGCATATTAAAAAAATACATACACAGACGCAATATCGCGCCTATGTTTATGCTAGTATAAATAACCACGATACTTATTCCCCGCATGTATTATTTATTGATAAGATTTGCGGCGGATATTTAATATTGGAAGTATAGAGTATTTTAATATATATTTATAAACAGGTTAGGTGAGGGTATTATACTATCCGTATTCATGGATATTTTGTAAAAAAATTAAAACTAAAATTTATATTATATTATATTTAATTTAATTTAATTAAAATTAAAATTAATTTATATTTTATTATGTTAAATTTAATTAAAATGAAAATTTGATTTATATTTATTTTAATTTATATCATATTGTATAATTTTATTTAAAAAAATTATAATATATATATATATTAAATATTTGTGAGTATATAAGTATCAACGGATTCTCACGAAATTTAAAAACTCTACGAGTATTTTTTAAACGAGTACATGACAGATAAATGGGTAGGTAACAAGTGAATTTTTGTTTTTAGGTCGGATAGTGGATATATACTATTCGTGTTTGACCCGACTCGTTGTCACCCCTATATATAAAGGTGTTTCAAAATATTTTGTAGTCCTTAAAATTTAACATGATTATTAAAAAGTTTATTAATAAGAACAAAATTAATCAATTTTATGTTAGACTATGAAAGTTATATTCATGCTTATGTATAATGTAGTACATTATAGAAATTTATAGACATTGAAAAATATACATAAATAGCAATTAAAAGTTAAAGTTATTTTCATTTCTCAATCATTCAATGTGTATTATAACCTTAAGTTCACAGACGAATTTGATGTTAAATATGATTTTAGTTCCTAAACTAATCTAACATTTGAATTTGTATCTGTCTTAGACTTTGTTATATTTTGATTTCAAACTTATAAAAATTGAATGAATATAGTCTTCTTAACTGCATTAAATCGGATATGTCAAAGCATTTTAGGATGACATTTGAGTTAGGATTATGATACTTTGACAAACTTCTTTTTTTACAAAGTTTACTCTTCAACACGCATCAAATCTTTTTCATCTCATTCTTAGTCATATGAAACCTTTTTCTTCATCCATTGAGGTGGTACCATGTGTGCATTATGAACAAAATTTTGTTAAAAAATAATTTTTCGCCAAAAATTTTCCATTAATAAAATTAAATAGATTACTTTTTTTAACCAAAATAAAGTAACAAAGTAGTACTCTTTTTTTTTTAACCTAAATAGATAGTTTGTCACAGTTTATTAAGAAAAACTTTATCAGAGTATTATTTTCCATTGGGTTAAATATGTTTTTGTCCCTCAAGTTTAAGTAAATTTTAGAATTAGTTTCTTTTTGAAACTTTATACCAATTTAATCATTCATATTTAAAAATGCGTGAATTTAGTCATTCTTATCAAATTTTGTTAAGTTTATTTGATATTTTAAACGCATTTTATGATAATATTTGAGTTAACATTAAAGCGAAAATGTGTCAAACGATATAAACAATTCAAATACTATCATGAAATGCGTTTGAATCGTTAGATAAACTTAACAAAATTTGGTTAAAAGGACTAAATTCACGTATTTTTAAAAATAAATGACTAAATTGGTCAAAAGTTTCGAAAAGAGACTCATTCCAAATTTCATTTAAACTTGAGGGACCAAAAACATATTTAACCTTTTTCCGTTTGTCAACTATTGAAGTGTTCCTTCTTCCGAAAACATTGGGAGTTTTTCAATTGTTATTACACCTAGAGAAACTTCAAGAAACCTATAGATTGATGCATGACATTACACCACTTGGAGAAACTTAAGAAACGAAGTAAAGAAAAAAAAAAGAAAGGAAGGATCTCTTCTATATAACTCTAGAAATCACTCACTTCATTCAATATGAAAAAAATGTTTACAAGAGAATGAAGGGCTTTTAAATAGCCTTCGTGCGTTGACTTTCCTAAAGACTTCGGCTAAAAATATAAAACATGCGAGGTAGGAAATTAATTAAAAATATATCCATAGCTTAAAGTGGTTGGTACTGTTCTCTGTGTCTGAGTCGCATCTTCTATGCTCACTTTCTCACTTGTCACGTCTTCACTTCTCCTTGCAACACCTTGCTCTCTTAGCTGAGTTTCATATTGTGCTTCCATCACCATCCATGGCCTTCATTCACTTCGTAATGCTCCAATAATGCATACCCATAACTTATTCGATTTAACAGACTCAAATCACAATCGTTACTTGCACCTATTTTACTCATAGAAAACAAAAGTAAATTTCTAAGTTCTAAAATTTACAATCAAAATTTACAACCAACACTAATCTCAGTAGAAGCTTCAATGTTGGATATTAATTCATTGAATTAGTCCCACCATTGGTGCACTGCAACTCCTGCATCCCTTAGCCTCCCATACAAAGTGAGACACTCCCAATACGCTCTTCCATTCATGGTCTTCTCCGAGTGCCACCACTCGTTCTTACACTCCAGGAACAGTTCATCCACCAAACCCACTGCTCTCTTCTTCACCATCATCTCCTCAACAACCTCTGCTTCTGCCTTCATCACCACATAATCTTCCTCCCTCACATTCTTACATAACCAACCAGAAACATCACAATGCTTTTCCGGCGCCGCCACCAGGCTGTGAGTCTCAAACTTTTTATTCTTCGTCGGGTAGTTTCTGTTGAACCATTCCATCACTCTCTCGTTCTCCTCAGCCAACCCTGCACTGATGAACACTCTCCGGTTGTACCCTTCAAGAGAATCACCCACCACGTCAGGTAGATACTTTATACTACTCGAGTAATTTCTCGACTTAACCCAAGCCTTTCCCGGAGGCTCCAAATGAACATCTTCAAGACCCTCCAGCGCCTTTCTCTCCTTCGCCAACTGCTTCTTCTTGGTGGAAGCATCAGAATCTTCCATCCTCTTGGCTGGCCCAGTTTTCTTCAACCCGACAATAAGAAACCCGTATCGCATCATGTGAACAACTCTGTAATTAGCTTTTTCTCTGAAAGCATAATCTGACGGTTTAGGCCCCAGAGGAAATGCCAAAATGCCGTTGATTTTCAGAATGCGGTCAATAAAGTCCACATCGATGGAGCCATTCGTTAATACAAAATGGTAAGACTCGTCCACGAACAACTTCTTGCTCTCCGAATCAGAGTCCATGAGAACGTGCATCTCATTGTCAAAGCCATTCGGAACGGGAGAGTTCACAAGGAGTGTCTTGTCGTTATCTTTGAGGAGACCCTCGTCGGCGAAATTGTCAAGAATAAAATCCAGTTGTTCCACATTCAGAGAGCCATGTGCAGCGTTGGGTGAGGAAGATAAACCTATGAGAGCTTTTAGCAGGAAAGGCAAGGAGGCAAGGACCAAGATCAAGAACAAGGAGCGCGACAAAATGCGCAAAACGAGCGCATTGGGAGTCCTATTAACGACGAAAGTATTGATTTTTCCATCGTGCAAATGGTTCTTCACGGTGGTCCCCACGGCGGTTTCCATCCGAGCAAAACGAGATTTTGTTTAAGAAGCAGTAATCGAGATCGAGAGCGGTTGGATAGAGGACGCAAAGAGGAGAGAGATACCAACAAAGGAAATAAACTAGTAAGGAGATAAACTCAGAGACAGAGAAACCTGGAAGCGTTGGTTTTCACCCTTGAGACCGACAAGATTACTTTGTATTCTGCACATCAAGATTCAGCTGCCTCATCCTCTCAACCTCCAAAGTAAAGGTTTTGGTAACCCAGATCGGTGGCCTTCACTTTCGATCACCCAGTTGAATTAATCTGAGAACGAAGAGTGCCACCCGAACCAGGAAGAGGAGACGACGAGACAGTGACAAGATGAGGAAAATCAAGAATTTGTGACTGAGAATGAAACGCTGACAAGAAAGGGGAAGAGAGCTTCAACTTTATACAGAGAGACAGGAGAGCGTTTGTGAGGAGGCATTTTCGCTAAATACTATGTTTAGTGTCAAACCTCCACCACCATCAATCTCCTTTGCTTGGGGTTAAATTTAGGATTTTTATTTTCTTGGAACAAGGTTGTTATTGTTTTGCCATGTAATGTAAGATCAATATCTGCAAGTTGGGTGAAACTGAGCTAGATTGAGGAAGACAAGGTTGGCCTCTGAAACCATGTCACAGGTCTGTGGCGAAGCTTCACTGTTGTGTCGTTGTAAGGGTGTGTAATTCAATTTGACATGAGACGTGGGGTTAGGAAGATTATTAAAGTTAATTTCAATTTTATTTTTTCTGATTAAATGTGTTTTATAAAGATAGGTTTTTGGATAATATAATGAAATATGTTTTTAACCGCCACTTTAATTCTTGTAAACATGGAGACAAATACTTTTGGATGTACTATGATAATATGGATTAAAAATATTTTATTATATTCTTTTAACGAATCAAATACCTATGAAATTTAGAAATTTGATTTAGTTTTAGTGTTTTTGTATTTATAATAATATATAGTGAAATATTTTTTGTTGTGTATGTTTTTATTCAAACATTTAGTAAAATTTTCAAAATGCATAATTAGTTGCAACATAATTGTTGATTCTCTTTGAAACAGTTTCGCCTTTTTTTTATTTTTCATAAATATCTAACGTATAGAATTTATTTAGTAAGAAAAAAGATCAGTTACTGATTTATTTGTATCGTTTATGACCTAGTTCAGTCATTTGGTAAGTATTTTTTAAAGCAGTTTACCTTAAGAAAATTTTAGTGATAATAAGTTATAAAAAATTTTAACTAGCTAGTAACTTTGTAATTTTTTTTATTACTATCCCTTATATTTTAGTATATTTATTTATTATATTTAATTTTGTTTTATTTATTATTATATATTATATTATATGAGATGTGGTTGTCTTATAATTTAAATCAATGTTAGTATAAAAGGAATCATGACTCCATTTTAGAGTAATTTAAATAAATATTAGTTATTATAAAAATAATGTAATTAAAAAAGTATGAAATATATGCTAAAACTGAGATGGTTGTATATTGTTATAACTAAAAAATAAATATCAAAGTAGAGATCTCTGGAAGGAGGGAGTATAAAAGAAGAGCACGGAAGAGTAGGCATAACAGAGGAGTGAAGAGAAGAAGAAGAAGAAGAAGAAACAGAGAATAGAAGAGGAATCAGAGAAGAAAATGGGAGTGGAGAAGCAATTGTTGAGGGCTGGCACCGGTCCCAAGCCACTTCCTGGTCAAAACGTCACCGTTCACTGCACTGGTTTCGGTTCGTTATTCTCTCTCCCCCTTTCCCTTTCTAAACCCTAAATCTCTCTCTCACTTTTCCCAGCGGTGTTAGATCTCATCCTTCTTTGATGCACTTACCTTTGCGATTCTGTGCGCAGGGAAGAACGGCGATCTTACTCAGAAATTTTGGAGGTTACCTGATTACCATTTAATTTCCGTCTTCCTTTCTTTTCAATATACTCATTCATCACTCCTTTTTTTTTTCTTGCAGCACAAAGGATCCTGGCCAAACCCCTTTCTCCTTCAAAATCGGCCAAGGCTCTGTCATCAAAGGTATACCATTTTCACTTACTTCCTATTCATTATTTCTATAATACTTTCTATTTTGTTTTCTAATGTAAATTCATCGTAATATTTTTTTTTTCAACGATCTGTGTCTGTAGGATGGGATGAAGGTGTGATTGGCATGCAAATTGGTGAAGTTGCTCGTCTCCGGGTAATGCTAGCAACTCCTTTCTCTTACATGTTCCCACTTGAAAAATCTCACAGCTTCTTGAATCTTTTGCGTGGCTCGCATTCTCAATTCTTGGAATATCCTTCATCTTTGTTTTCTCCTCTACATATATATGCTGCATTACTCAGTTTATTTTTCTGATATTACATCCAAATGAGTGTTGTTGGTGTCAATACAATTAGCTGTATCTTACCATTTGTTGGTGCTGAATCCATAGTACTTTTATTAATTCCTTGATGTTTGTTTGTTGCCTCTTTCGGGGGTGGAAGGTTATTTAATTTTATAGACCTGTTGTTCACATTGTTGATGATCTTGCAGTGCACTCCTGATTATGCTTATGGTGCCGGTGGCTTTCCTGCTTGGGGAATACAGCCCAACTCTGTTCTGGAGTTTGAAATTGAAGTCCTAAGTGCGAATTGAAAACCTTTTTAGTTTGTCTGTCTCCGCGCAAAGAATAAGATCATCTATTTTCATGGACATGTGTAATGGTATCCCAATGCAATGAGTGATATTTACAGTGACTGAGTTGTTTAATCGAAATGCTAAATTAGTTCTTGAACGATCTCAAACTCTCTTAACATTATATTTCGTACCCTTTACTTTCTTTTTTCATTTCTTGGGCAAATTAATATTATCTGGTAACGGCATCACCTTATTTTCTGCTTCCATGCGAAAGGCTGTAGATTTCTTTTCGTATCGTATAGAATCTAGTCTTTGACCATTTGACCGTTCTTCCCTAATCTATTGTGACCACTGCACTTGTAGATTGATAGCAGGCTTTGCTATTGTTAATAGTAATAATAGGGATATAGTTATCAAGATTTGCTTTTGTTGGTAAAGCTGTTGCTACAAGCCTAGATTTATGGTAGTTGCATGGGAATAGCACTATTTACAGCCATCCTTGGATGTGGAATGTGTTGCTTTCTCATGAGCATATTTAGGTGCCGCTTAAACCCCGATGCAGCCTCAGCCCCGGGTCTTTTTTCTTCTTCAGAGTTTGCATCTTTTACTTGAGTTATTTCCCTCTTCTGCTTCAATTTCTTAGCTTGACCCAGTTGATAGAGCAACTTGGAATTATGAGAATAATTATTCTTATTAATGAAGAGAAGTGAAGGATGTTAAGAAATTATGATAATGCTACTTCACCCTTGAATTGTGGACTATCAGCTCTAAACACTAAACTCGGTTAACCCTAAGCTAATACTTTTACATCTAGTTTTAAAAAGCAACTGTTTCATGTAATGCCCTTAAATTGGCCGTAATCAAGGTAACAATAATTCTAAGAGGTACTGCCCAGCGCAAGAATTTTTTTTAATTAGTGATATCCAAGGGTTTACTATTACGCCTTTTAAAAAAAAATCTGAAAAATTATCCTCCCAAAACGTTGTGTATCTCATATATAACTTAACGGAAATGTAGAGCTGTCAAAACGGGTCATCCAATCTAACCCGGCTCGACCCGTGACGGGTTGGGCACTTAATGGGTCAATTCAACCCGACTCACTTATTAGTGAGTCAACAAAATTAGAACTTAACCCGACCCACCACATGTTGGCGGATTAAACGGGTTGAGTCACTGGTTTACTTAAAAAAACACACAATTTTGGGCACTTAGTGGGTCAATCCAACCCGACTCACTTATTAGTGAACCAACAAAATTAGAACCCAACCCGACTCACCACAAGTTGGCAGATTAACCGGGTTGGCCGTTTACTTAAAAAAAACACACAATTTTTTTCTTTAATCTCAAGAAAACTAAATTATAATTTTGATTAAAATCTAAATAAACTTCAATACAATCCAAATACAAACCAAAATCACAAAAATATAAATTACCATATAACATCAAATCATTATTATCACTTATCAAACTATAGTATTAGAATCTTGAATGAATAAATCCACAACATTTTCATCTCTTGAAACATCTTTTTTTATTCCCATCTACAATATATATATATATATATATAATATAATATAATATAATATATACACATATAATCTATACATATATACATATTATATATATATATATATATATATATATATATTATTATATAT
>Ga0214545_1006377_pt1 | contig 20567 bp, 18 predicted proteins | sample CNSS4metaG_FD_160064 | JGI IMG/M metagenome (GOLD analysis project Ga0214545, IMG submission 160064) | Root nodule microbial communities from cowpea collected in UCLA plant growth center, Los Angeles, California, USA - CNSS4 | ecosystem: Host-associated > Plants > Roots > Nodule | place: USA...
ACAATTTTTACAAAAATTGAGACTAAATTGAGACAAAAATTAAAATATAGGGACCAAATTGAGAATGAGAAAATGACATCTGGCATAATTGTGACACGTGGCACGAAGTCAGCTTGACACGTGGCAAATTTTTAATTGTTTTTAAAAAAATTGAAAAAATAATAAAATATTCAAAAAATCTAGAAACTGACACATGACATCCCATTTAACACTGTTACTATTCCACTAACGGAAAGGACTTTACATCAAATTTTCCAAAATAAGGACCAAATTAAGATAAAAAAAATTGAGGAACCAAATTGATATTTTGCTACCAAAATGAGGCCAAAGGAATAATTTAACCTTACTTTTATTAGTGTATAAAAAAAATATTGATTAGAATTTAAGAAATTGAAGTAAACAGACATTTAAAATATATTTTAATTTGAATATTTGTTTTTCTTTTATATTTTTAAAAAATATTTTTAAATTTTATCAACTATGTTTGCAAATTTAATAAATATTTTTGTTCTAATGAAATTTTATTTGGTATTCTAATCTAAAATGTAAAAAATTATAATTTATTTCAAAGTAATTGATATTGAAGAAACAACCATCGTCCTAAATATTTGATAATATTATGTTTCTTTTACCATAATTTTTTATTATTTTATAACAAATTAATTAAAATTAACATTGAAGTAGTAAGACAACGAGTATGGGTATGGGTATTAAATTATACCCATTACCCAGTGGGGATGAGGATGAGACAAAAGTTTAATACCCGTTGGATTTGGATATGGGGATGGGGATGAATTTTTTTTATGGGGATGGGTATGGGATAGCGAAACCCGTCCCCGCCCCGCCCCGTTGCCATCCCTAGCTCCCATCAATCAAATTAATGATCATCGCAAGAAAGAAGAGCCACATACAAGACAACCATACAACAAACAGGGTAAGCTAGAGCCAAACAACATTTTCATCATACAGCCAAATATATTTTCATCATCCAATATCCATATAACAACCAAGCATGTTATGATTGTTCAATCAATACACTACGACTCGACTCAACTCATCCGAATATGTATAACCATGGTCGGATTCAGCGGATGCCCACACTTGTGGTGGATACCTCTGCTCACCCCCGAGCTGCTCACCCCCGAGCTATGTGTTACAAGTGTTACAATGAATCGATTTCCCCCACCACAAGGTTAGCCCTTAATGAATTTCAGGCCTCCTGCTACTCTCACCACAGGAGTCAGTCCACTCTAGGTGAGACTAACTGACCCCTTAGAGCGTCAGGATACAACCTTACCTTGAATCCTTACCTAGTTATACAGATGGGGCACCACCATGGACACCCACTAACAGAGGCCATGGAATTACGTCCCGACCACTAAAGCACGACCATGAAAGTCTCACTTAGAAACCCCAAGGAATTATGCACTGACACAGACAACATACGATCATACAGTCAAATAATATTCACCATGCAAGGATACATTCATTATGTCAACCTTTAAAGCCATTACCTTTCACATTTCCAGGTCCAACTCATTCCAACTCACCATAATCCATCAATGTACATAGAATCCAACTCATCTCATTATCATGCCACTTTAATAACACCCAACTCATTTAGTTCACATGCCGACACTCATACCAAACCCATCATTTATAATTCATAAATCATGCTACGTATACACCATACTCCATTATATACATGTCCCTCATCATAGCAATCATACCCAAACCAAAACCAATCATCCAGGAATAAACAAACATCCAAACACAATACTGTCTCGCCCAACACCTCGCTCAGGCTGAAGGGTCTCGCTCAGGCGAGACATTCTCGTTCAGGCGAGTCCCCTTCGCCTAGGCGAAGGCTCGAAAAGAACATCAAGAAGCAACGCGGGATCTCGCTTAGGTGAGACCCCTCTCGCCTGGGCGAGATGCTCGCTCGCTCAAAATAAAAAGCGGGTCGCCTGGGCAACCTCTCGCGTAAACTGGTCTGGGCGAGTCCCTGTTTGTCTCACCTAGGCGAGGCTGGCTCGCCTGGGCGAGATTAACATGTCTCACCACTGTTTTGCCTGCAGCAGCTATGTTTTTCAAACCAACCAATCATGCAAGGTATTCTCACACATCAAAACAAAGGATCAATCCATACAATCAACAACCAACTCAAACACAGGCCAAAACAACTCGAAACTAGAAACCCTAACTTCCCGTACCTGGAAAAGGGCTAACAGAACTTCGACACGGGACCTCGGAGCACAGCAGCTCGAGTGACGAACTTGTAGAACTAGCGGAACAACGGAAAACACGATTATTTTCGAATCCTAACCGATGGAATACGAAGATAAAGCTTTAGGAAGTAAATACAATAGGTTTAGAATCACTTACGTGGAGTAGAGATCACTACTTGAGCTTTTGGGACGGACTGGTTTGAGGCGGGAATAAACCCTAGCAGAGCTCTAGTGCACCAGTGATGGAAACGACTGAAAGTTCTGTGAATGCAAGGAAATTGAGGCATTAGGGTAACTGGAGCAGGTTTTATCAGTTGGGCCAACTCTAGGCCCAAACACAAGGGGCAGCCCTTTACTTTAGGGCAGAAAGTAATAAGCCAATATTAATGGGCCTTACATTCTCCCCAACAAGAAAATTTTCGACCTCGAAAATAAAGACTCACCAGGTAAACAGATGTGGATGTGATTTTCTCATGTCCCCCTCTAACTCCCAAGTCGAGTCACCCGTTCTCCGATCCTAGATGACTTTAACCAGACTGACCGTCTTCCTTCGACGTTCTTTAACCTTGCTATCCTCAAGAGCGATGGGTGGTACTTCCACTGTGAGGTCTTCCCTGATCTGTATATCCTCAGCTTCCAATACGTGAGCCGGGTCAAACACATACTTCCTTAGCTGTGAGACGTGGAACACTGGGTGAAGGTTCGCCAACTGCGGGGGTAAAGTTATCTCATAAGCTACCGGCCAAATCCTCCTCGTGATTTGATATGGGCCAAGGAATTTAGGAGAAAGTTTCCTTGAGCGGAGAGCCCTTCCCACACCGGTGGTTCGGGTCACCCTCAAGAACACATGATCGCCAGCTGCGAACTCCAAGGGCCTCCTCCTACGGTCTGCATAGGCCTTCTGCCTACTCTGAGAAGCCTGCATTCTGTTCCTCACCATCCTCACTTTCTCAATGGTCTGTTCTAATAGTTCGGGTCCAACCAATACCGCTTCTCCATCTTGATACCAAAAGAGAAGAGTCTTACATCTCTTGCCATAAAGAGCCTCGTATGATGTCATGCCAATGCTCGCATGAAAACTGTTGTTGTAGGTGAACTCTATCAAAGGCAATATCTCATCCCAAGCTCCCAGGTGGTCTAGTATGCACGTCCGCAGTAAGTCCTCAAGTGACTGGATGGTCCTCTCCGACTGGCTATCAGTCTGGGGGTGGTAGGCTGAGCTCATAGTCAACTTGGTCCCCAATGCCTCCTGTAAGGTTTGCCAAAATCGGGATGTAAACCGTGGGTCTCTGTCGGAGACTATGCTCGAAGGTACACCATGTAACCTCACAATCTCCTTGTCGTACAGCTGAGCCAACTTGGCCATGGACATCCTCAAGTTCATCGCCAAGAAGTGAGCACTCTTGGTCAATCGATCCACTATCACCCATATCATGTCATGTCCTCTAAAAGTCCGCGGAAGATGAGTCACAAAGTCTATGGAGATGTTGTCCCATTTCCACACGGGTATCTCCAAAGGCTGTAGAATTCCCTCGGGTCTCTGGTGCTCCATCTTCGCCTTCTGACAAGTCAGACAGGCTGATACAAACTGTGCCACATCCTTCTTCATTCCCTGCCACCAGAAGTTTTCCTTGAGATCTTGGTACATCTTAGTCATGCCAAGATGCAGACATTGTTATCTCTGTGTGACGTTTCCTTTAATTTTGCACATTAAATTAAATGGGGCGTTACAATTATTATTGATATTATTATACTTATAAAATTAGATATAAATAATTTTTATAATTTTATTATAATTAATTTTCATTTATAATGATCAAGTTAAAAAAAGTCAAATAAAAAATGTTAAATTAAACAAATGATCACATAATATTAATAAAATAATTATTTTAATTTTAAAAAATAAATTGAAAAAAAGTATGAACAACAAAAAAATAGAAGACCTTTCTTTTATATATAGATATAAATATATAAATTATTTTAGAATATCATATATATATATATATACAATATATTAAAAATATTAAATTTTTACAAAATATATTTAAAATTATATATTAATTATATAAATTTTAAAAAATTTGGGGAGAGGAAAGTAAAGTCGCTTTGGCATTACACAATTTGCTTGTTTTAAAGTCGTGTTAACTTAATACATTTATCCAAACTTGAAATATTTTTAAAGCTTGCACCATTCTTGTAATTGCACAATAAAATTGCATCGGAATGGTAAAAAAAAACATGAAAATCTAACAATCAACACATCATGAGATCATGCTCAAGTGGGTGAATAACGAACACAAAGTTACACTCTTAAAGTGACACTCTTAGTGGTTCATCTTCATGACGATGTCCCTTCCTACCATTAGATCCACGATCCCAAGTTCATTCTGAACTATGATGTCTAGACCACCATAGTCATGAATCTCTCCACCACATCAACAACGTTTGTCACCACTTTTCTTGCAACGACACACTAACTAAATATGTAGAGGAGAATAAAAATGCAAAAGATTATTGATGACAAAAGAATAATTACAACAGAAGACTTGGCGTAAAAACATAAATGTAGGACATAAGAAAATGAAACAAGTTAGAAGTTTATTTAGCAATAATTGAATGAAATTTGATGAAATCAGTTATTAACAATGAGTTTAGCCAAAATTTTAGTAAAAATGGTTAATAATTATCCAGGATTAATAAAATGCATAAGTAACATACATTATTAGGATTATGATAATCACAGTTAAATAACCAATTAAAATTAAAAATTGTAGTTATATGTCTTGAAAGAATTTGTATTATTATTGATTTAATTTATTGAAAAAAGACTTTTAACCTTAGACGTACTTGACCATTATTTTCTAGATAAGTGGACAAATTCAGACCCTCAAGTAGGTTAGACCCTAAAATCCCTCTTCCAAAAGTACTCTCTGTCACCAGTTGAATTTTTTCAAAGTTGTTCAGTTTTACTTCTTAATTAACACAAATGATTTAACAATTTGAAATAAATTGAGTAAAAAAGTGTCATAAATTGAGTAAAAAAGTGTCAGAGAGTAGGTTTAAAGAAACACAAATCATTTTTTCCTTTAATTAAATTCCCACATCAAACACGTTGAACAAGGTTCAAACACAGTGTTCATTGTTTTTCGATAGAAACTAGGCCTCCTTAACAAGTTGCCACTACCTTGCCTCTTCAGAATCTCCGTCAAACATAGCGGCGATTTTTCCAACTTCCATTTTCCCTTCACCTTCTTCTTATACGCCTCGCATTCCCTCTTTTCTCTCCCAAAACATTTTTCTCTTCCTCTAACTATGGCTCAGGTCGCGGTCTCACGATCCATTCAAGGCACCCTTTTGTGTCCCTCTTCTGGATCTGCACGTGACAGGTCTCAAAACCTGTTAAAGCCTCCATCTTTTGCTTCCACGGTGTTACCTCCCCATGGGAACAATAACAAACGCTCCCAAGTCGCCCCCAGAAGCTTTCAGATCAGTGCAAGGAAATCTGCCCCTTCTGAAGTCATCCCCGTGTCACCCGAAGATGACCCAAAGGTTCGTGTTTTTTGTTTTTTTATTTTTTCATTGGATGGGTTTTCTGGGAGTAATTGTTTTGACCCATTTTGTGTTGTGGTGATTAGATTGAGCAGCATTTGCAACATTTACGCGGGGTGCAGCCATTTGGGGAGAATTCGGTTGGGATGTGGTCGAAGCCCACGTTTAGGCGCAAGACAAAGATCGTGTGTACCATTGGACCTTCTACCAATACGAAGGAAATGATTTGGAAGCTGGCTGAGGCTGGTATGAACGTTGCTCGATTGAATATGTCTCATGGGGACCATGCTTCTCATCAGAAAGTCATTGACTTGGTTAAGGAATATAATGCTCAAAGCAAGGACAATGTGATTGCAATCATGCTTGACACTAAGGTTGGTTTGTTTTTTTGAACAGAGATTTGGGTTCCTGTATGTTTGCTTTGTGGCAATTTTGGATAGGACATAGTAATCAGAAGCCGTACCTGCTTCATTAAAAGTTTACTTTTGTCTACTTTGATTCAAGGTTTTATATTGCGGTTGTGTTTGCGATTTGCTGTCCTTGAATCAATCACGAACTGTTTTTATTGTGGGCAGTATTCTACTGTCAAAGGATCAAGAGCAGTCCTTAGCTCATGTTTAGAATTTTAGCACTTAGCAATGCAATTAAATTGACTAGCTAGCGATTAGGCTATGTAACTTGACTACTGCTTATTAGATTGTCAGCTTTTTCTCTTGGTTGATTTATTGTATTCAAGCTATAAATAAGAGTGCATGCGTGGTGATTTCATTAAACTTTAGAGTGGTCATTTTCCCTTATAAAACCTCTCAGTAAGCTTTTCATATAAGCTGGTTCACAAAAATAAGCTAATATGAACATACACAAGATCGAGGATGCATCATACGCCCACAATTCCTCTTAAACATTCTACTTTTCAAATCAAGAGTATTTGATTCTGTGTTATCTAATATTTATCTTTCTTCATTCTCAGGGTCCTGAAGTTAGAAGTGGGGATTTGCCACAACCTATTATATTAAATCCTGGGCAGGAATTCACTTTTACTATTCAGAGAGGTGTTGGAACTGCCGATTGTGTTAGTGTGAACTACGATGATTTTGTCAATGATGTGGAAGTGGGGGATATGCTTCTTGTTGATGGTATGATGGTTATCTACTGATCAATTAGAGTGTCCAAAATTCCTTAAATATTTTTGTTATACTCTTGGATTGACAAATTAGCACTCCAACATTATGATGATTTATGCATATATTTAAATTTCATTGAAACTTTTTCCCCTGAAATAGGGGACTAATCTCGGTCGTTACAGAGTTAATGCTTTCTTCTGAGATTTGCCACTTGAGGCCACCTACTGGCGAAATTATGCTATAACTTGTTTTTGAGATACATTGATAATCTTTTTGATCCAAGAAACTTGTTCTGGTTAAGGCCTTAATCATGAAAGCATTTGCTTGTATACAAGTATTGTAATCTATTGCATATTGTCAGTAGGTTTGCAAACAAACATGTGATAACACTGTTTATTCTGTCTTCCATCTTTCTTGATGATTTGTTTAGCTCCATTACATAAATTTCAATTGACTTATTAAATGAACTAAACTGTTGAAAGATGCAAGGCTAATGTTATTCCCAAGAAGAATATTATAGACTAGATAGAATGTGTAACATATTAGCAACTTGAACTCACAAGGGAAACCTTGTGCTATAAAGTTCCCACTATTTGGGGTCCAAAAAAGGTTTGGACCCATTATTTAACACTCTTATAGTTGTATACGCTTGTCCTTTGCACTTAAAATTGTGGAACTTTTGGTTTAAAGCTAGTGTTCCTTACTTTTTAATGTGTTATGTAGGTGGTATGATGTCTATGGTGGTTAAGTCTAAGACAGAGGATTCTGTGAAATGTGAAGTTGTTGATGGAGGAGAGCTCAAGTCTAGGCGACATTTGAATGTTAGAGGAAAAAGTGCTACACTGCCTTCAATCACTGGTCAGAATTCAGATTATTAATCCCAATGTTGACAATATTCTAGTGTATATCTCTTTGTGTGCTTCAGTTGGGTGGGAGGGTAGTTACTGGGGATTGATGTTATGGTGGTTTCCTATGGCGTAATATTCACATTCATTTGTTGCAGAGAAGGATTGGGATGATATCAAGTTTGGAGTTGATAACAAAGTTGACTTCTATGCTGTTTCCTTTGTTAAGGATGCTGAAGTTGTTCATGAACTGAAGAATTATTTGAAGAGTATATATCTAAAAGAATTTAAAATATATTCGATTAGTTTGCTGTGAATTTAGATTATATATATGATGAATTTCTCATTCAATGTCGCAGGAAGTGGTGTTGATATACATGTCATTGTAAAAATTGAAAGTGCAGACTCTATACCAAATTTGCACTCAATTATCACTGCATCTGATGGGGTGCTAACCTATTCCTGACATTATTTCTTTAGGCTTGCGTTTTTGTTATTTCATTTAATTTTCTTAGTAGTTCTAACTAATATAATTTCTGTACTGATTGTTGATGCTTTCTTGCTTTTTTAGGCCATGGTTGCCAGAGGAGATCTTGGTGCTGAGCTCCCTATTGAAGAGGTTCCACTTTTGCAGGTAAACTCCTTTTACCTGATAACTGAGGATCTGTAGTAATGCTAATTCTTGATCAGTATCATGTATTCCGCTGGACTGATGTCAACTGAGTTGAGTTCATTTAACAATTGTAATGCCCGTCAATGTAGGAAGAGATAATCAACTTGTGCCGTAGCATGGGAAAGGCAGTTATTGTGGCAACAAATATGCTAGAAAGCATGATTCTTCATCCAACTCCAACCAGAGCAGAGGTGTCAGATATAGCAATTGCTGTTCGAGAAGGCTCAGATGGAATAATGTTGTCTGGAGAAACAGCTCATGGAAAGTAAGTAAATCGTTACATACACGCATATAAGAAGCATATCATGTCAGAAATGAAGAGGAGTGAGTGTCAACCATAGATCTCTCACTGCTCCTGTTCTTAATAGATACTAGAAGTATTAACAGAAAGCATGGTTGATTATAAATGAATAAAATGCTGTGTTTGGTTTGTAGTAGCATGTATATGACTTTGTGACAAATGTGGGTTTTTTGAGGTAATGTTTCTAAGGTTTATAAGAAGCAGGGGCATGGTTGATGCTGTGAAAATAATACAATTATTTTTTATTTTATTGTTGAGCCAAAAAGAATGATTCAACGTATGATACTGCAGGTTCCCACTAAAAGCCGTAAAAGTAATGCATACAGTAGCATTGCGGACAGAAGCCACTATTCCGGGTGGTCAAATGCCACCTAACATTGGTCCAGTGTTCAAGGTATAAGTCAATCTATGTTGTTACCATGTTGAATTTCTATTTAATCCATTGCACTTCATTTGATTGTCTTTTATTTTTGGTTCAATGTAGAACCACATGAGTGAGATGTTTGCTTACCATGCAACAATGATGTCTAACACCCTTGGAACTTCAACTGTTGTCTTCACTAGAACGGGTTTCATGGCTATCTTATTGAGCCACTATCGTCCTTCTGGCACCGTATTTGCTTTTACAGATGAGTGAGTTCTTTTTGTCCCTGTTCTCTTATTGATGAAAAGACCTTTTTAAAAGAAAAAAAATTAAACTTATATTATGTTTTGATTATTTTCCCTTATTTGGTATTTGTTCAAAAATTAACTTGAAGATTTTTCAATTTTTTGGTTGAGTGTCTGCAACATACAGAATTTTTTCACTGGTCACCGCATGAAATTTTCTGGTTTTTGGAGTCCTAGGATTTGCAGAGAATAGATTTGATGAATCACTACTATTCCAGTTATTGAGAAGCTATTAAAATTATCAGTTACACAGGATTCCATTTTTTCAGAAAATACTTAGTTTTTTTTTTAGTTTTTTTTTTTTATCTATTTTGTATGCTATGACTGATTTATTATCAACCTAATTTTGCTGTTCTTGCAGGAAGAGGGTGCAGCAGAGACTTGCTTTGTATCAAGGAGTCTGTCCCATATACATGGAATTCTGTGACGATTCTGAAGCAACCTTCAAAAGAGCCTTGGACCTTCTGCTGGTAATATTTTTTGAGGACGTGCACAATAATTTAGTTGTCTTGGATTCAAATTACTTGTCCCGAGTAACATGGTTATACTTGTTTGAACTGATTTGAAAATCCCCATATCGTTCTCCAGACTCAATAGCTTCAGGGTAGTAGCTTTTACATTCAAGATTTATGCTTTTAGATTTTTTAAAAAATGGATTTTAAGCGTAACTCAATCCTACAAAACTAGCTTGTAGGGTTGAGTTAGGCTTCAAGTTCACTTCTTAATATGATATTAGAGTTATGAGTTTAGAGCCTATCCTAACGAAATTTGTTAGGTATATCATTTCACCCACTATCGGGACGTTATCGGATCACTTATTAATGTCTAGTCCTACGCACGATATATATATACCTTGGCGTGAGTGAGATGTGTTGGAAGTTCCGCATCGACTAGAGATAAGGTCAATTTAGAGTATAATAGTGGATGCAATATTTGTGAACCTCATGTCCCCTGATGTATGCCAATGCTTCACATGGAAGAAACCTATGGAAATGTCTGCTATTTCTTTTAACTAACCTTGATTATGACAGTCATGTTTTTGTTGATTTGGATGTGCAGAAGCAAGGAATGGTGAAGGAAGGAGAAGAAGTAGCACTTGTACAAAGTGGTAGGCAACCCATATGGAGGTTCCAATCCACGCACAATATTCAGGTTAGGAAAGTGTAAGCCAGAGGAATGAGAGCCACAAATAATGTTTCAAGACACGGCAAAGTTTAGCATCATAATTAGAGCATCATAGTTTGTTTGGTTTGTTTAGGTTTCATATCCTCTTTAAAATATTATTGCTATTATTTTTTTCCTCTGTAATTTTGTTGTGTTTAAAGTTTATTGAAATTTTGGTTAAGAAATTGAAATCAGAAACATGCTTTCAGCATAATGGACTAACTTGTTTGATACCTTGTTTGGATGAATGACGCAGTGATTTCAGAAGTTAAATTTTGGAACAGTAGTAGCATTTGAATTTTTAAATTTGAACAGTTATGAAAGCAACAAGCTCCCAAAGTAGCATTGAAGCAGTATCATGATATCAGAACTGTTATTGAGGAGTTACTTTAATTAACTTAAAATTTCTGGAGAAAAATAATTTCGCATTTATTATTAGTCTCAAAATCAATTCTCAAACCAAAGAAAAAACGTCTAATATGACTTTACTGTTTTTTTAGTGCTAGTTGTCCAATGAATTTAGTTATTTGTTAGTTGGCATTATATTTAAGAATATTTTAATTCCATTTACTTATGTATGACAATTTTTTTATATATATAAAAGACGCATTCTACAACTAGAAATTTGATATCCCAATAAAATTCCTACATGAAAACTCACTTTTCATAAATATACAAACCTGTATTTGGGTAACTTTAATATATTTCTAAAACGAATCTATTGGTCATGTAAGCACATCCAATTTGTTATAGTAAAGACCAAGATAAATTAAATATTTATTAAGCAATAGATTATATGAAATCTCATTTATATTTGAAACTTGTTAAAATAAAACTTTAAGAGTTTTATTAAGGGTAGTAAATTATGATCTCACAAATTGCAAGATCATATTGTCATCAACAATTTGAATGTAAATAATATTTATGGAAATATTTTTATAAGTATTGATATTTTTCCATCTTAAATGAATAGTATTTTCTCTCATAAAATATTATTAAAATTATAATAAAATAATTCAAAAAATTTATCCTAAGAGCATGAAGTAACTTTGATAAACTTTGGAAACAAGATTATCACGTTGAAGAGTTCAAATTTGTGAAAAAAAAATTGTAAGATCGGAGCACCTATCAAGATTTTTATCATATAGTTCAATATCATACCAAGTTTACAAGGTTTACAATTCAAAATAAAAATACAATTTTATATTTTAGTTAATTAATATATACAACTTTATAGAATTTTATTGAATTGTAACATGCCAGATGAACGTGTTAGCGATCTTACAAATTTGGCATCAACAACCTCAAAATTTTGTTCCTTATTATAATTTGGCTTTTGCACACCTATTCCTTTTGTTACATTGAACGAAGCTCCATTTTCAAAATTGTCTTTTACCGAATAAAAATTTCATCTATCTTTGTATTTTTCATTACTCTTCCTCCATGTCACCTGTACATGATAAAAGCCAAGTACTAATAAAATTTTATATATATTATATATATAATACACAAATAATTAAGTGATTAGTTATCAATTAGATATAACTGGTGAAAATGAAAATTCTAAAATTTGTTACCTCTTTATTCCCTAATTTTGGTGCGACAAAGAGGTTAGCTTCACTTTTAAGACTAGGCTCCATGCTTCCACCAATGGCATATTGAAGCCATCCTTGATAAAAATTGTTGGCTACATGTGCATATCCATGTCGAATCCTAGAAATTTAACATGTTTGTTAATAAGAAAAAAATAGTAATTCTTATTATTACTTTATGTATTTTTAACTACATAGTTTAGCAATTATTTACCTTGACATATGTTGATTGCAATTAGGTCCAAAATGATTGTATACTACGGTAACTTTCATATTCTTATCCCTCATATATCCATCATCATGTCCAAGAAGCATAACCTTATCTTGGTTTTTGAACCAATTATTGGAGATAGTAACATTAGTGGAACCTCGTGTTACATCAAGCAAACCATCTTGACAATCATAAAGTGTATTATGGTCAATCCAAATCTTTGAAACAGTAACCAATCAAATTGCATCACCGTCTACATGACCTAAAGGAATCACCTTTCCTTCCGGTCCCATTACGATCCCAGGGCCTTGAGGTTTGCAATGGTGAACTCGAATTCCATGGATAATTATGTTGGTGGCCTGTGATCAAATGAGCAAAATTGCATACAAATTGGTAGATTATGAACATAATTTTCAATGTTTGTAGCACACAAGTTTAATTAGTAGCAAGTATTAATTACCTTGAAGATATTAAACATGCATTATTAGCAATGTGGACGTTAACACCTCGACCATCAATGGTTGTAAAACTACTAATGAGAAGAGGCTTCTTTAGTTCACTTTGCATGTTTTTTTGGAATGTGATCCACACTTTACCTTGAATTACAGAAGTTCCATACCTCAAGGTGTTGGGTTTAGGGTTATAGGATCATCACTAGAGTCTGTAACTTTATAATGAATAAGATCATTACTAATGTTGTTTATCATCTTGCCAGCATAGCCAACAAAGCATGTGGCTAATTGAGATCGATGTCTCCTCCATTTAGGATTTGGTCTCCAACATCTATCAATAACATTCATTTTCAAACCATTTATCTTTGATTGCTTTGCAAAACTAAGTTTTGAAATGAAAAAGAAAAACATGAGAGCCAAAAACAAGTGTTGAGGTTTGGGAAAGATCATAATGAAGAATACTTATTCTCAATGAATGGAAATTAAAGAGAAAATTGTTAAATGAGAAAAGATGTTAATGATTTTCTAATATTTTTTGTGTTATGGTATAAGGAAATGATTGTATAAATAGGCAAAGAGTACTATTAAAGTTTGTTTAAGTTGTTTTTTCAAACTATAGCTATAGGAGTGTTTCGATAAGAGAGAAGCCATGAATAGAAATAAGTAAGTATGAATGTTTAAGTAGTTTTAAATCTTAATCTCTGACCTAAATTTATACTTTAGCTAGAGAGACAAACTTATAAACTTTAATACTTTAATAATACTGTTTTGAATGCTTGAAATTTAATTTAAATTTTATGAAATATTAATTTAAATATAATGAGGTCCTATGAGTTTGCAATTTCAATGTCATAAAAAAATATTATTTATTTATTTATTTATCAACCAGATTAAAAATATAATGCATAAATAGATTAATATCCCTATCATAGTTACCATATACAAATCATTTACAAGCAAAATATAATGTACAAAAATAGTTTAACGAAACCGCTTATTATAAAAGATATCCATAATATTTCAACAAAAAATTATCTTCCATCCAAAATAACCCAACAAAAATTTAACTTCATGAGCCACCATAATTATAGAATAAACAAATGAAGAAATTATCTGGATTATTGTTGTTTTATAAAAATATCTACTTTACTATAGACAACATGAATAATTCTTTGAAATATAGGAAAGACAAATATCGGGTCAAAATTGGAATATTGTCTTTGCCTCTTTTATTGCTCACTGTTGATATGATTATCTTCTCATCTTCTTGTTTGTTGTCTCAATGATGCATTTGCATATATTTGTCTTACTATTTAGTTGAATGTGACCACAAACACCTATTTGTACACAAGTGAGTGATTTATATCCATGAGGAAGCCTTCCTTTATACTCAAATTTTTTAATAATAAATTAAACAACTTAATAGAAATTAATGTTAGAAATTAAATCATAAAAAAATCTTAATTATTTAAATAGTTGAATAGCAAGAACAATTTTGTATATTTTGTCATTATTATAGGAATAATAACGTAATTATAGGGATTATACATATTAATTATAGATACTCTCTCTTGTATATATTTTTGTTTTTCTTTTACATAAAATACAACACAAAATTCTTTTTATTTGTCTCCATTACATGGTATCAAGAGCATCATGAATGATCATCAACTCAATTATTCACTTTTTTTTTTCTTTTCCTATCCTTGCTTCCATGGGTAACGACGAAAAAAAAAAACAAAATTCCAATAGTTCTTATTCTCTCCATCATTATGACCATCCCAGAATGGTCCTTATTTCAAAACCTCTAGATGGAGACAACTTCTTGACTTGGCGTAGAGCCATGGTCATCTCTTTAAATGCAAAATCCAAATTGGGTTTTATTGATGGAACTCTCAAGGCACCCTCTACGAAAGACAAACTAGAAGAATATGCAACATGGAAAAAAATGTAACGACATGGTATTATCTTGGATCTTTAATTCTTTGACACCTGATATTGTAGATAGTGTTATTTGTTATGACACTGCTCATGAAGTTTGGAAAGATCTTCAAAATCGCTTCTCTTAAAGTCATGCACCACAAATTTTTCAGATTGAGAGAGACATGGCTTGCTTGGCTCAAGATCAAATGACTGTCACAACCTATTACACAAAGTTAAAGAAATTACGGAATGAGTTAGACTCCTATAGTAATGCAACATGCACTTGTGTAGCAGACAATAAAAGGCACAAATTGATGTAGGGTTGAATGACTCTTATATAATCGTGGCCAACTTCTCTTAATGAATCCATTGCCTGATGTTACACAAGGTTATTCTTCCACCATTCAAGAAGAAAATCAAGGACATTTGGGCACCACATGTGACACAATAGAAGCTTCAGTCATGGTTGTTCAAAAGAATGAACCAACAACCCTTGTTGTTCGACGCAAACAAGGTCCTCCTTCTTGTTTTAATTCATCTAATCGAAAGTCGTTGCATTGATCTCATTGTGATAAAGATCATCATACAATAGAAACATGCTAGAAGCTACACGATTATCCTCTTGAACACCCAAGGCATGGAGTCACCTATAATGCTTATTCTAAGCCCAATGAGAATACTCAATTTTCAATAAAAAATGTCACAGCGACTCTAGTGATGCAACAGTTGTAGTCCATAATGAATGGATTAACTGAACTCAAACTACAACAAATGTTGTCTATTATGCAGGGTAATGCATCATCTCCGTCAACTAATCTAAATGTCAACAACGCTAATGTTCCTTCTACTTTGTCACCACCTAAACTTATAATTGATAGTGGCGCCACCAATCACATTATTTCTTCACAACCTTGCTTGTCAACAGTAAATAAAATAGTTCTTTACCACGAATTGTTATGCCAAATGACCAAGCCCCTATTATCTCTATTGGAATTTTACCTTTAAGTTCAATTGTTTCTTTAACAAATGTGTTTGGGGTACCATCTTGCAAAGTAGATTTAATGTAGTAAGTCGGGTCACAAAAGATTTAAATTGTCAATAACTTTTTTTCTATTGGTGTATTTTACAAGATTTGATGAGGAAAATGACAATTGATTTGGGTAAACAACAAAGTGGACTCTATTACTTGGTTGTAATGACATCAAATAAGTCACACACTCTCATTCCATCACTCGCAGCCCATGTCACTAAGTCATCTCCTCCTTCAAACACTTCTACTACCGGCATCGATGACTAGGACATCCATCACCATGTAGATTAGATTTCATGGCTAAAACTTTGTTAAACCTCTCTTTAGAGTCAAATAAAATTTGTGATGTTTGTACTTTTGCAAAACAGACACGCCTTCCTTTTCCAAATAGCTCAATTTCTTCCATTAAACCTGTTGAATTTCTTCATTGTGATATTTAGGGACCATAAAAAGTTCCTTCTATTTCTGGTACATGGTATTTTTTGACTGTTGTGGATGATTTTTCTCGCTTCACTTGGATTTTTTTCATGCATCATATCAAAACACATTTTAATACCAATATAGCCAATATCCGGGTTGATAATGGAAGGGATTTTTTTTCTAAGCGAGTTTTTTTACACAACAAGGAACAACTTACCAATATTGCACTTACACACCACAATAAAACAGAGTTGTTAAGCGTAAACATAGACATATCCTTGAGTCAGCACACACTATTCATTTCAAACTCATCTTCCCTTACACTTTTGGGCAGAATGTGTTTCCACTGTTGTCCATATTATTAACAAGTTGCCTATGTCTCTTTTATCACGTCATACACCTTTTGAGTGCCTATATGGTAAAATCCTTTCTTATTCACATATTCGAGTTTTTGGATGTCTTTCTTATGCTACTAATGTTCATATTTCACATAAGTTTTCTCCTTGTGCCCAAAAATGTGTTTTTCTAGGTTGTCCTCTTGGCCAAAAGGCTTACAAGTTATATGATCTCGAAACTCACTAAGTCTTCACTAGTCGTGATGTTGTCTTCCATGAGGATATTTTTCCGTATGAATCCATTGGCACTTTTTCCACCACCATAGACCATGTCATACCTAATGTTATCCCAAATAATCCTCCACCTACGGCTCTTCCATACACTCCATTACCACTTACAGTAAACACAATTGTTGTGAGTTGACTTGGTTATGATCATTGTTGAAAGATTTACGGATATTGCATCCTAAACTAACATTGTTGTATTGTGACAATAAAGTCGCCTTACACATTGTTGCTAACATAGTAATTCATGAAAGTACTAGACACATAGAGATGGATTGTCGCTTTATCGTGATAAGATTCAAGATGGTTTAGTTGCAACAAGATATGTACCTTCTGCTAACTTGAGGGAGAGCGTAAGAAATTAAATCATGAGAAAATATTTTAATTATTAAAATAACTAAATTATAGGAACAATTTTGCACGTTTTTGCATTATTATAGAAATAATAGCGTAATTGTAGGGATGCATATATTAATTATAGATACTCTCTTGTGTATATTTATGTTTTTCCTTTCCATAAAATACAACAGAAAATTTCTTTTATTTGTTTCCTTTACAATTAATAATTAATTTGTCAAATCAATGTTAATTAGCAAATCAATGTTAATTGTAAAAATATCATTATCCTTAAAATAATTTGAATCGACTCTTATTCTTTTTTCAAGTTAATTTTCTTCACATTAACTTTACCTTGTATAGCTTGCTATTTTAATTCAGATTTTAATTAACATCAAACTTATACATCAATTATGATTTTGTTATAAAAAACTATGCTTTTTACCACAAATAATGAGAGATAACAAAGGTTATGCACAAAACTAGGGGTGGCAATTAGGGTCAGGCCCAGCGGGCCGACCCGCAAGCCCGCACAAATTACGCAGGGCGGGCCTGGAAATTGAACCCGTAAGCCCGATCTGGCCTGGCCCGCATAGGCCCGCGACCCGCATAAACTTGAGTTACTGCACGTGTACTACTATTGCAACTGAGTGAGAGTGAGAAATCAAGCAACCCCTAAAGCAAAAACATTCTGCCCCTTTCCTCCCTTTCTTCTGCCCTAAAAACATAATCAACAGTGCATCCATCCAATTCCTCACGCCGCTGACCAACCCAATCACGACCAACACCGCTGCCACCGAACAGTCTCCTTCCACCGACGATGACCACTGCACCGAGAGTCACAAGAGCGCACCCCTCCACCCTTTCACGAGTCACGCGCAGCGTAGGAGCTCGAGCTTCTCCCTCAATCCCTTTCACGATTCACGGCCACCGCATCGCGATGCAGCGCAGGAGCTTCTCCCTCCATCCTTTTCACGATTCACGACCACCGTGGCGCAACGTAGAAGCTTCTCTCTCCACCACTTTCACGATTCACGGCTACCGTGGCGCAACGCAGGAGCTCCTCCATCCCTTTCACGATTCACGGCCACTGCACCGCGGGAAAGCAATTCCTCCACCCCTTTGTTGATTCCCAACCACCGCAGCGTAGTAGCGGCTCTCCTCGACCACTTTCACGATTCACGATGGTCACCACACCGCAAGCCATTCACAGTCGTCACCGCACCAGCAATCACACAGGTTTGAGTCTTCCCTTCGATTTCATTTTTGTTGCTTTCTATGAATCTGCAATAACTTGTATTGCTTCTGAATCAGTGTTTATTGTTGAAGTGGTTTGCTATTGAAATTGAATTGGGTTCGTTTGAAGTGTGTTGCTTTACATTGTTACTGCTTGAAATGTGTGTTGTTGCTGTGTGCTGCCCTTGCCCTTGCTCAATTGCTGGCTGCTACTGATTTGGTTTGGTAATGTGTGTATTGTATCAGGAAATTGAATTAGATTAATTTAGAAAAAAGAATGGCTGATAAGGATGATGTTAACATACCTCTTTGTGAAAATGAAATTGAAGAAGATGATACTGAAAAACAGTCTGAAACGGTTGAGACTGATAAAAGGAGAAATAAGGCTAACATAGTTGATTGTTGGAGGTATTTTAGTAAGATTGGGGAGGATAAGGATAAGGCAAAGTGTAATGGTTGCAACAAAGTTTTTGTGTGTGGTGGGAGAAAATATGGAACTTCACATTTGAATCGGCATATTATGAAGTGTGATAAAATCAAAACTGAAGATATTGGTCAAATGATGTTAGATATGCAAGGAAAATTGAAGGCAAAGAAAATAGATCAATCAGTACACCTCAGTTGTTGTGTGAACTAATTGTTAGGCACAATTTGCCTTATATATTTGTTGAGTATCCTGAACTTAGGAATTGGATTAGGTACTTGTGTCCTGATGCAGTTATGGTTAGTAGAAACACTATTAAGGTAGATATTGGGAGACTCTATGACAAAGAAAAGTTAATTATTAAAAATCTACTTCTTTCCATTCCTAGTAGGATATGCTTGACTTCTGATTTGTGGACATTTATTAAAAGAGTGTGATAATGAATTAGGTAATAGACTTGGAAAGAATCAACTTGAGACATATTTGGAGGAACCAAATCTAGGTTTTCGATTTATGGAGCACATGGATGTCTTGGAATGGTGGAAAAATAATAGTCTAAGATTTTCTGAGATATCAATAATGGCTAGAGATCTCCTAAGCATTCCAATAACAACTGTGGCATCAAAATCTTTTTTTAGCATTGGGTCTCGGATCCTTAACAGAGTTGACTCTTACCCGAGAATGTCGAATCCAATATTTGCCTTTCTAGTTGGAAGCATGGTTTTGTTGAGGGTAATTATTTGATTCTTACTTTCTATTATTTTTATTGTCAAGTAAATTCATTCCTACTAACTATTTATTTTTTTGGTTTGAATATATGCAGAAGATGTAGAAAATATTAGTTACAAAACTCTGGTGGTAAATGAAGGGTCCTCCGGTGTTGCTTTCAATGTTATAAGCATAGAAGACGAAGAACAATAGACTACAACCATGAAGATGTTTCTATGTTGGACTATTTTTTATTTGAACTTTGTTGGTTTGCTGTTTTCGTATTCTAGGACCACTTTTATGGACTCTTTTATGTTGTTATTGCATTTCCTATGATGTCCAGGACTTGTTTGTTACACTTGTTTAATGCTCTAAGACTTCATTTTATGGATTGTTTTTTATGTTGTTTATTGCACTTGTCCAAGTTTTGGTTGATTGCACTGTTATAATACTCCAACAATCGTGTCATTGCACTGTTTTTATGTTTTTACTGCACTATTTTTATGTCCAGGACTGCTTCAAAATGGTTAGAATGCTTTTAAGTAAAAAAAATTGTCCAAACTGTGCGGGCCAACGGGCCAACGTATATGCGGGCCTGGCCAGAGTATGCGACCCGCATAAAATGTGTGGGGTGGGCCGGGCCAACCCGCATTGTGCGGGCCTTATGCGGGTCGGGCCTAAACGGGCCGGGCCGACTCACATTGCCACCCCTACACAAAACCGGCTTTGTTGCACAAAAGGTTACGTGTGTCTTGAAAATTAGTAAAATATAGGAAAAAGCTTAGGAAGCCACAAGAACAATTAGGATGGTGTGGTTTGTAATCTAAATGATATATAGGTCTAGGAGTTTAATCCCTCGCGAATTGAATAATTTATCTCTAGCTAATCCCTAGCAAAATCATAGCAAATTGCATCATTCCAAAATATTCCATACTTTTTTTACCTGTACCTTATGAAATGCATTTTAACATAAATATAAAATAAAGTAATAAATCTTGCCAAACATTTTATATGAAACATGTCAAATGTTATCACATTCAAAATACTAAAAGTAATGAGCAT
>Ga0214545_1006379_pt1 | contig 20564 bp, 24 predicted proteins | sample CNSS4metaG_FD_160064 | JGI IMG/M metagenome (GOLD analysis project Ga0214545, IMG submission 160064) | Root nodule microbial communities from cowpea collected in UCLA plant growth center, Los Angeles, California, USA - CNSS4 | ecosystem: Host-associated > Plants > Roots > Nodule | place: USA...
GCGCCAGCATTAACCAGGGTTCAGGCGGAGCCACAATGTCTGGATGGAGCTGCAGCAAATGTGCAAGGAGTGTGGTCCCGGATCGTGGAAGACCAAGGAGAAAGCACACCTCAGGTGAACGACCAAGACGTCCGCTCATCATTCAGACACTCGTGCTTGGCACGCGCCATCTGTCGGCGCTAGCTCGATTGGGCGAAACAAAGCCGGCCGCCGGATCACATGGGGGCAACCGCTTGCGTACAAGGAGTCGAAAGGACAAGAATTTTGTCTGCCACTCATGGCTTGAGACCCGTTCAGTCCGATCGGACGGGATCACAGAACGATAACTGCAATCGCTTCCCCGATTGCTCGACCGATAAAACGAAATCAAGCAACAGCTCAATTGCACGAAGATTGACTGCGAATATGGCAAGGTTGAAAAGAACTATACGGACGTTTGCCAAAGACCGCGTGCGGCACATGGAAGGTTGCTACGTATAGAAGATGGGTGTGCTGGGGCATCGAAGAGGTAACTGCGACATGCACCTTGCTGAGGCTCGGCAGACACAAACAATTTCGGCATATGAGCGGAGTGCTGCAAATAAGCAGACCATATCGCGGACATCACAGTTGGCAGGACGCAGAAATCTTCTCAGCGCGGGAGCGATCCAGACGGTACCTCCAGTGGGCGCCGCCGTTGGTCGGTCAACACACTGGATCGGCCCTTCATGTGAGAGATCCTTGACGGGGCCATCACCAAGACAATGTCTTCACTGCCGATTGGTCACACCCGTTGAGACCTCGCCCAAGATAGTCCGTCAATAATGAGAGGATGCTGGAGCTCCCACCGCGACAGTGAAACACCATCCAAACACTCTCTCAGCGCGGATCCGTAAAGCTAAATTTCCGACAAAGTTTCTACTATGGGTACTGAGGGCGGCCCAGCGAGCCGCCCTATCGCGCCAGTACCAGCGCTGCTCAAAACTACCGCTGATGTCCGAGTCCGATTCCAAGATGCAAGGCCTTCTGGCGGAGCGCACCGACGCTGCGTTTGGTCATCTTTGCTATTTTTATGACCGGGGTTCGGGCCTTCGAATGGACTTTGAGCTCCTTGATATCTGCCCTTGTCCATTCGCGCCGCGTAACGCGTTTCTTGGTTGCTTTCTTCACGATGAATGCTCCTTTTGAGAGGAGCGGCTTGTAGCATAGTTTTCACGGCACGACGACCGCAAAAAACAGACAATATGATAGGATGGCGCCAGGGTATAACTTGGTCATGCCTTCAAACGCGAGACGTGTGGGCTATTACAGCTGTGGAACTGTAAACTTCATATACACCTCGCGCTCTGAGAACGTTCTAATCCACGCCCTTCTATTCGCAGCTAAGCAACTGACACTCTCTGGAATGAGTAAGCCAACCGCGAGATCAGTTTAGCCGACCGTCTCGACCACCCTGATGTGCATGAACAGGCCTAGCCGCGTTGAACAACTTCGCAATACCCATTACAACGCCGCTGTTTCAAAATGTGAACTTCAAGATCTAGTTGAGTACATCACCATCAGCAAGGGGGTGATCGGCTGGCCGTCACGCCCGTAGTGGTTTACGTGGGCTCAATCGCTTGCCGTGGGGCGCTTTCTGCCCGCGTTCGTTCCCAGCTGCGAAGTCAAAGGGGCAGTTGCTCAGCTTTCGGCTGTTGCTCGATCTCTCGCTCAACCTACGCCTGCATAGCACAGCGACCTAAGTGTTCGAGCGTCCCAAGATATTCCCTTCCCTCCTCGGTGAGGATCCAGCACCCGGCCTCCCTCATAGCTTTGGCCGAAAATACCGAGTTGGGGCGCGCGGCTGCGATGCGCTTCATACGAGCCGGCCACTCCGGGCCGCTGCTGTACAAATGGCCAATGCGCCTTAACGGCTTCGATGCTCGCCTGACGGTGCGGCTGGTCGGCAAGTATCTTCAGTATAGACAGCTGGAAACTGACGCGCACGCCATTGACTGAAGCAAAAGCCCGATAACGCGTATTTTGCGATGGGCTCCAGAGGCGCGCCCCGCTGAAAGCTTCCTCCTTAAGGCCCCAATGCGCGACACTCGCCTGCTGTCGCCGCGGTAAGCAACGCTTTCGACGGCATCGGCCACACCCTGCCCGAAGTTTCCGAAGAACGGTTTTGCATCAGATAGCTGCATTGACTAGGAGTGTGACGAGGTCTCAACTGCCGCCTTGGACCGGTACGAGATCAAACGACGTCGGTGGTAACAAGCTGTTGTACATCTTGACGAATGACGTCGCTCACGGAACGAACCGCCCGCTTCTTTCTCTTCCAATTGCCGTCCAATCCCGCGGGGATTCGAAAGCCTGTCGGGACGACCAAAAGATCGTGTCTTCGGTTCAAATAGATATCGATCATGTAGTGTTCTTGTCGCACGAGCGTAGATCGGCCGTTCATCGGTTTGGTGACATCGAAGCAACAGTCTCCCTTAAAGTCACTGGACCATCAAATGACATTCGAAAGCTCCCGTCCTGATACGTCAAGACCGTCACGGGCACGATGGTGCCGCAAGATCTGAGCGTGTTCACGTCCCAACTTACGGTCCGCTGAGAGGCGCACTCGACGATCGCCCGCCTGAAACGTGGCGAGAGTACATCTAATTGACTCAGGTACTTTGCAGCTCTGCGGAACCTACGCTACAATTTCTGGGTTCTGGCAACTAGTTGATGCAGCATAACCTTGACCAGTCCTAGCGAGCACACCTTCGCCAGCTATCAGGCTCCCCAAGCAATGGCTTTACGAGGCGCCGCCTCCGGAAGCAGACGATTACGTTTATCGCCGGTACTAGTTGAAGTAATCCTCCGACCCGTCTTCGCGGACCGTGTCGAGAGTAAAGCAATGCCCCCCCGACAAAGATCCACTATGGCGATGCCAAGCCGGTACGACCGGAAAGCGACTGTGTTCTTCAAGGATCCGGGCCAGTTCGGAGCAGGCGTCGCTGACTAAAACGACGTCAGGAGGGACCCCAAAAGGACGTTGATATCCATGTAAAGACTGGACAACAGCAGATCGTCATCGTCGTAAGCTGGGGAACTATTTTTGAGTGGTTCGGGCGCGACTATCACTTGCTCATTTTCCGGCAAATAATCAGTCACCTTTCGAGACCGCATGAGCAAAGGGTCATCGGCCGATGCACGGTCACTTAAGCTCCCGCAACGTGTCACAATTCCTTCGACGTCCTCATTCAGTTCGTCGAGATAGCGGTCCTTGATCCGGTGGCGGACCCGTGCGCCAGCTTGCGTACCTGCTGCCGCCGACGAGAGAACGCGGATGATACCACTCCCAGCGAAGCGTAAGATTTCTATAAGAGAATAGATCGCAAGCGAGTTCGCGATCGTGGGCCGCATGATTGGTTGCCGTACCCACCACGACTTCCTTCAATCTCAACCACTCATCGTACGAATTTAGGGTCACGCTTACCTGTATTGGCCGTGCCTTCAGGATTCCATAGACCGACTGCCGATCTGTGCCGATTGTGTAAGTGGAGTGTCTGCTATAGTAAGGCTACCGCACGGGATGTCAGCGGCCGGAAGTAAGCTTGACCCTGAGCGCCGCCGCCAAGGCTCGAAGGCGGGCGCCGGCCATTGTACAAGGCGAGGTATCGTCCGATCGAGACGCGGGCGTCGGGCACAGTCTCATAGGCATGCTCGACGAACACGTTGTCGCGCCGGACAAGCAAGGGGGATGCTATGACTGGCGAGCAGGCTGGTGAACGTCGCGCCCGTGAACTACGAGCCTTGGTCGGTGCTGAAGATGTCCCGCTTCCGTGGAAACTTCAGGAAGTGCGAAACCCTTGCTTGCTCATGAGAGCTCGTCCTTGCGGGATGCTCGAAAGGCTGATGTGGACGGATTAGCTAATGCAGGTGAGGTTCGAAGCTCCAACACATCGGCGAAGATAGTCCAATCGCGGACACTCTTTTGCTTGCAAAAATCAGTCTCCGCCTGCTGAGCAGCAGCACTCAGGGAGGCGGCATCGACCTTGAATGCTGCCTGGCACGCACGATGCTCGCCGCCAGTATCGTCACAAACGGTCTTAATAAACCGAACATTAAATGAAGGCATGCCCCTCTCTTCCCGTGGTTCGCTTATCTACTATTCTGCCATTCGCACCGAGAGTACTTGATCTGCCTCAAGCAGCACCCCAAGAGGTCTGTCCGCTCGTCCGAAGATAGATTCAGATGTAACAGCGCGGCGCGCGCCGCTTGTTGTCGCGAAGAACAGGGATGGCCTGTCTGTCCTACCTGCCTTATCGCACGACACTTTGAGCCGAGGGGCAGCGCCTCAGGAGCCTCATGCCGCCGACCGGGACAATCAAGTATTTGATCGAGGATTGTCTCGCAGAGACGATCGAGGGCAACATGCACTATCATCGCAGGCGCGCGCGTGCAGATTTCTCATATGCGGCGGCGAGGGACCATACGCGCAGGCGATCGTGCGGCAATCAGGCGGAACCCCGATCTTGCACGGTCCACCAGCCGCCGCCACAGCAAAGCCGATCATAAGGCTTGTCGCAGCCCAGGTTTCGACGAGCCCAGGTCCGGACTTCAGTGCCAAACCCTAAGGGTGGCACCAGCCCCGGCAAGGCTACCGACAATGAAAGGCGAACAATCGGTTGACCATCCACGTGCACGGAGCAATGAGGAAAAATGCTGCCGTAGCCCATGGAGCGTGAGTTGCGCCTCAAATCAACACGCTGGCGTGTTGCAGAGAGCGGGAGGCCCTGGCGGACGCCCGAGTTCGGACATGTCGACTGCCAACGCGGGCGTCTGCGGCACGTAGCTGCCGCTCGAGCTCAACCACTCCGGATGGACCGCCTTTTGACCCGCATCAATGCTGCGGCGGCTCTGTCCTAGTAGAAGTGATCTTCTAGTAAGTCAGACGCATGGCGGAAAGAACGACTTGAGCCCATGATGCTTTCATGTCCGGGTACCAGCGATCACTTTCTAGGACTCCGTCCGGGCGCAGCAGAGCCGCGGGTCGATGACCTGCACATGATAAGTTGCGCCGCTTGCGATAGCGTCTACTTTATCGACCTGCGGACAGGCCCGATTATGAGCTCCGAGCAAAGCTACGTTCATCCTAATGGTGTCAACCGAATCCGGCGTCTTCGCGCTCTCACTGGAGCGCGTGGTACGCGCGCGAGAGCGCGGCTGAGGTCGCCCGCACACCCACGCCATGACGCTGCAGAACACGGAGATGTCTCACCAACAAGAGACCTGACGTGACGGAAAGCCGGACCATTTACTCCGCCGCGGGCCGGATTGTTGGAGCTGCAGACCAGTTTAGTTCGTGCAGAACAGTTACAAATACCAACAGCCCAGGTCTTGAGCTGATCCAGATCGATTCGGCGGAAGCTCAGGCCTTCTTTCCGGCGGAAATCCAAATATTTCGGTTCGCGAGCGGATCGTGTTCCGTACCAACGATGCCACGGCCGATAGCCTCTGCCGCGGCTCACGCCTCGAGACCGCGCGCCGTCCGGTCGAGCCGGGCAGAGCCTGTTCGCGCGGAAGCCAAGCACTGTTCTTAATGTTCACAAGGTTGTCTGAATTTGTCAGCTCGCAGCGATGAACTTCGTCCAGGATCGAATGGCGATTCGATCTGGGAGCGGCTCGAAATCATGCCGCCCTTCGATCAGGATCTGGAGATTGCCGTGATCGAGGGCAATTCAATTCACCGGGTGGTCTTTCCTTGTCGCCGGGTGTTCGGCGGATGGATCAACGCGAATACCGGAGAGCACGTCGCCGTGCAGCCGACGCATTGGCGTATCTGGCTCGGATAGCGGCGGCCCTCCTGCACAATAGATTGGCGTGCGTTGAGGCAGGGACTGGCTTCGACGTCCTCTCGTCGGAAACCATGTAGAGTTCCTTGAATGAGAGCGCCTGACGGGGAGCAGGTCCGAGCGAACCGATTGCGATCGGCCCGTGCGGTGACGTCCGGCATGCCTCGCATTGCTGTCGCAACCGTTCCCAACGTACTCGCGAGCGACACACCTCTGTGTAGATTTTGACTCTGAGACGAAGCGATCGCTTACCACGTCATAGTTAGCTACGATAAACGTGTCGATATGAGTCCATATTTCCGGCGAATGTTCTCGCCTTGATGAACCGTCGGCTATTCTCTCTTGGCCAAGTAGCGCGGCGCGTCAGCGTCGTTCCTCCGGGTGCACCTCCTTCGGACCACCAAGTGGGGCCAGGCATTTTTGTTGGCCCCAAGGCTTGCTCGCGATTGTGGAGAGCGCAAATGACCATAAGCAAATTCGCTTGGTCGAGAACAGACCCGAGCGTGGGATCAATGGTTTTGCGGATCCGATGCAGCGCGCAGTCCGCGGGCGGCAGCGACCATGTTGGTTAGCGCAGGCCGAACCTCCTCCCATTTGCGCGTTTTTAGGCCGCAGTCCGGATTGACCCAGAGCTGCGATTCCTGCAAACGCGTCCGAGCCAGCACCATCAGCTCCTTCATTTCGTTCGCCTCGGGAACGCGTGGAGAGTGGATGTCGTACACGCCCGGTCCGATTTGATTTGGATATTCGTATTTTCTGAATGCGTCCAGTAGCTCCATTTTCGATCGAGACGTCTCGATCGAAATGACATCCGCATCCATTGCAGCGATCGCACCGATGATGTCGTTAAATTCGGAGTAGCACATATGTGTATGAATTTGCGTTTGATCGGCAACACCCGATGAGCAGATGCGGAAGCAATCTCCGGCCCAATCGAGATATGCCTTCCACTCCGATCGGCGCAAGGGCAATCCTTCGCGGAGTGCCGCTTCGTCGATCTGGATCATGGCCGCACCGGCGTTCTCGAGATCGCGGACTTCGTCGCGGATCGCGAGCGCCAGCTGACGGCAAACCTCGCTTCTAGGAATATCATCGCGAACAAACGACCAGTTCAGGATCGTCACCGGTCCGGTCAACATCGCCTTCATTGGCTTGCTAGTTAGTGATTGCGCATAGCGCCACCAGTCCACAGTGATCGGCTTCGACCGCACTACATCGCCAAACAGGATCGGGGGCCTGACGCAGCGCGAACCATAAGACTGTACCCATCCCTTCCTGGTAAATAGGAAGCCGCCGAGTTGCTCGCCAAAGTACTGGACCATGTCATTGCGCTCAAATTCGCCGTGCACGAGGACGTCAAGACCGATGTCCTCTTGCCAATGTACGGCGCGGGCTATCTCCTCCTTGATGAACCTATCGTATTGTTCGTCGCTCATCGCGCCTAGCGCATGCGCCGCACGAGCATTTCGAACCTCTGTGGTCTGCGGAAACGATCCGATCGTCGTTGTGGGAAAAGCTGGCAGTCCAAAGCGTGCCCTTTGGATCTCGGAACGACGGGCAAATGGGCTTGCGCGACGGCGCATCGTCTGGTCGATCGCCCTCATCCGGGCAGCGACATTGGCATCATGGATCTTGGGCGAAGTCCGGCGGGCAGTCGCAGCGCATTCCGAATCGGCAAGAGCGAGCCCAACGTTTTGGTCACCAGCGAGTGCTCGCGCCAGGATCGCAAGCTCACGCATCTTCTGAACAGAGAAAGCAAGCCAGCTCTTGAGGTCGGACGTGAGCCCGGTCTCGAGTTCAACATCGACCGGCACGTGAAGCAGCGAGCAGGATGGAGCAAGCTGTACACGGTGCTTGCCGAGCTTCGCAATCGCGGGCTCCAGCCGCTGACGGAGCGACGACAAGTTCGACCGCCATATATTCCGGCCGTCGATGACCCCGAGCGACATGACGAGATCACTTCGGCCGACAGCGACGATCTTATCCAACAACTCTGGCGCTCGAACCAGATCAAAGTGCAGACCGGAAACCGGGAGGCTCAATGCGGTATCCAGATTGTCGCCTAGCTCGCCGAAATAGCTGGCAACCATGATCTTGATAGCCGGTCCCTCTTTTGCGAACCGGTTATAGGCATGGAGCAATGATTTTCGCGCCGCCTCATCCAGATCAAGGGCCAGGCAGGGCTCGTCAAATTGAACCCAATTTGCCCCTCGTTCGGCCAATTCATGCAGAACCTCGATATAGACCGGTATTAGATCATCCAGTAGCGAGAGGGGCTGGAACGCGCTATCGGCACTCTTGCCGAGCTTTAGGAATGTGATCGGCCCGATCAGGACAGGGCGGGTTTGAAAGCCAAGAGCCTTTGCTTCCTCATACTCTTCAATGGGTTTGCGAGAGCAAAGTCTGAACGCCTGTCCCTTGTAGAACAAGGGAACCATGTAGTGGTAGTTGGTGTCAAACCATTTAGTCATTTCCTGCGCGGGTGCGCCAGACCCCCGCTGGCCCAGACCGCAACTCGCATCCTGATCGTCGCATTGTGATCCGCGAGCCATGGCGAAGTACGTCTTGAGGGAAACGTATTCTCGTTTCGAGGCGTAGATCTCCGGGATAGCACCAACCATGACACTTGTATCGAGCACCTGATCATACAGCGAGAAGTCATTCGACGGAATGATCGTGACGCCGAGAGACTTCTGACGGGCCCAGTTCGCTGCGCGCAGGCCGGATGCGTCCTCGAGCAATTGCTGTTCGCTGATCTTTCCCGCCCAGTAGCGTTCAAGAGCGAATTTGAGCTCACGCCTTGGACCGATGCGTGGCGTACCGAGCGTAGCAACCGGAAGAGAGAGAAGAGACATAGTGTTAACCCCTGTTGGGACAGAGGCCATGGCGGACGCAGGCAGAGGAAGTCGCGCGCGCGACGGCTGCTTGGCGCACCACCGAGACACCCCGCCCGTGGACCAGTCTATCGTCGGGGCAGGTCTCCTGGCTCGCTGGTCGTCGCTGCTGTCCGGCCTTCCCGAAGCCGTGCGGGCTTCAGTGACATCGTTGGACAGTAGCTCGCAGCTCACAGTTGCGGGGGCAGCGCCGGCATTTGGACCGGCTTCCCTCTTAGCTCCGGATCAAGTGGGATTCGGAGAACCTCGACGAGTTCGATTATCGGCAGGAGGACTCTTCCGTCAACCTCTCAGATTATGTGCCACGCTAATCTGAGACATCTACTAGGCGAATGACCGTGCATCTCTATGATCCTCTAAAACAGAGCTGTCGCAATCAGAGTGTCCTTGTCTCAGATGTCGGAGTGAGACTCGGAGCTGCCTTGAGGCGACACCGCCCGCCTCATCAACGAATGGGACAAAACCAGCCCGCGCGGCGGCGATTATCGCCGTTTCGAGCAGAATGCATTCGATGCGGCTTCCGATTTCCAGCGGTTCGCCCAGCACATCCGCTGGCCAGCTATTTTCTCGACTAGAAGATCCCCATTGAACACGTCAAGGCAGGCGGCGCAATCTAGCAACATACGCGGCGAGCAGGTTGATTTTCGTGCCAGCCAGGCTTCAAAGTTCGTCGATTAAGTCGGCTTCGTATCGCCAGTCATCATGTAGGCTGAACGCCGACGGCAACTATAGCGAACCACACGGTTCAATGACGGCAAACGCACTCCCGATTCTCATCAGGCACTTGGCATCGAGGCGTTCACCTCTTCCGCAAACTATCCTGTGCGGGACAAGCATGCACAAACTCCGGCCGATACACTGAATGGAAACATCGAAACGTGCGCAGGTCGGAAAGTCGACAAGAGGGACATAAAACCCCTGCAAATCTGTGCCTGCTGCCTGGCACGAAGAATGCAAGCCCCTCGACATGCCCAGTCTCTTCTGCTTGGGGATGTCCAGCTCAGCCAATTGACGCTGTCGCTGGCTAGGGAAGTTAGCGGCGCGTGACATAGAGGGGAGCGCCTGCCCGCGTGGGACAGCCGCGGGTGCCCCGTCGCGTCTCCGTAAACTTCTTGCGCTCGCTCATGGCAGGTTCAAGGTTACCGCTTTGAAAAGATGTATGGATGAAACGCGATAGGCGGAGGATTATGAAGAGAATGTCGGGAAGACCCGCGCTATGGCTTCGGCTGGGCGGACTTCTAATCTGCCTAGGCTGGCCGGCTGCCATGAGCAACACTATTCGCGCCAGCGACAACCCACTTGTCGAAAGACTCAAGTCAACTTGGCGAGCGCAAGATGGTGAGACGATAGAACAAATCATCTCCAATGTCTCGAAGGTGGCACAGTTCGTCCCTCAGATGTGGGGGGTCGCTGAACTCGGCGAAAGCGACCATGCTTTCGTTTCGTGGACCAGGCACCGAGACAACAAATCAGACGAACAGTATGCGATCACCTGGAAAGTCGCGCTCGACGGTACGATTGAGCTTGCGTCAACCTATGCGAAACCGATGGAATTGGGCTGGCGTGCCCTAGCGCTCTCGTTGATCGCCAAAGAAGTCGCAGATGGTGAAAGGGACGCAAACCTTAGCTTTCTGCATGATCCAAGTAACTTCAACTTTGTGACTACGCCGCAAGGCCGGCTCGGCGATCTTCTGCGGCAGGGCCGATGCACCATTATTGAACCTGTTGGGGTAGACTACTTACCCAAGCAGAATGACAAGCCGAACGAGAAAGGCGATCTATGGCGCATTCTGCTCTTGGTGAATTGCGATGTCCAAGGACCACGTTATTTTACACACAACGGGGTCATCACTTTTGAGAAGAGCGAAGGCCAAGATTGGGAGCCACAATCCTCCTTTGCCAAGCGCATCGCGAAATTTCCTCCGGGCTCCTGGTTCCAACGGACCGAGCCAAAGGAAGAGGAAGACTCAGGAGAGCGAAGGCCTTAGCGGACGGTCGCGCAGAGCAACACCGCACCGCAGCTGCCGCACGGTCGAACGCCTCGTACTAACCGCAAGCGATACGCGCTCCGCAGTTGCGTTGTTTAACGGCTCCGCAACAGTCCGCCTGCCCTTCTCGCAGCAGTTCGGCCCGTCGTACGGAAGGTCGAGCAGCACGATTGCGTTTTTCCGCCAGGTGTCGAGCTCAGCGGCGCGTACTAGTTTGCGAGATGTGGTTTACCCGCCTGCACTCCACCCTGTTAGAGTACACCAAGTGCGGTGGAACCAGCTCTCATGCATTCTTCACTAGAGCGCTTGGAGATGCCTCCGACCAAGCCGATTCGGGGTGCGCGCCGCGCATCGTGTGACTGCGCGGCATACGCAGGAGCGTGAGCCTAGCGACTTTGAGCCGGCACTAACCGATGCTGAGACGAAAAAGGAAGTTACAGTGGTAGCAACCCCGGAATACCCGCTGAGCGCCTGCCAATTTCCGAGTGCGGCTCCGGAGCAGTACGCAAGAACGTCGATCACCGCACTGACTCAGCCCTAGATTTCCTCGCGCTCATTCGTCTGCACGTCATAGACCCGGATTTTAAGCATGGGAAACCGCCTTTTTAATTCTGCTCCACCTGCCATGGCACCGTCTTTGGTTGCGAATTCGGCTCTGAGTTGGCCATCTACTTCAAGCGCGTAAGATGAGAACGACTGCGACCATGTCATTCCCATTATGTAGTGATGTGCTTTGGAATGATGTAGCTTGGGTCGGCTAAACCGCACCAGAGCTATTCGCCCCGAATGCGCGATGGGCAAACGCGTATTGTTGACTGAAACCTCACACTGAATTGCATCAGGATGGCACTCGCCATTGTCCGAACACGTGGGCAGCTTGCCCACGCCCGGTGCATCCACGGCAAAGCCGCGGCTCAATATCGCAGCCTTTCCAATTCCTGGAGCAAATGGGCGCTGATGCGAGCGTTCCTGGGTCAGCCACTTGAGATCGCGGGGAACCGTCACTACCGCGGCCAGTAGCGCCACCTGAGCCATAAACAATTCAGTTCTTGTACAAACGTCTGGGCAGTAGCACTAATGACTAAGTGTGCAGCACGGAGGAGCCAAATGCCACAATGCGATTGGTATCAACGATCATCTGGCCTGGCGTAAGAAGGCACAGGATTTGCGCGGTTTGCTCGAACAAGAAAGCTTCATTTACGCGGCGAGCATTGAGGCTGAACTCCATCGCGCACTTGTCTACACCGGTCAGAGCGAGCCAGACCAGATCCTTTTTGAACATCTTGTTCGTGACAAGACTTTGGGGCGAATTCATCGCCCTTATCGGAACCGTCCAGTTTGCGGATGGAAGTCGTCACCAACCATGGCAAGGTTGCTCCTCCAAGCCTGACTCCACCGCACGAACCGACGCTTCATAATCCTCATTTTTTGCAAGGAGCGAGCACAGCGTTCCAAGCTCGGGTTTTTCAGCATCCCGAGTTCGGCGCCACGCGACGAGGATCTCCTCCTCACGTCCAGAGGGTACAGCACGCTCGCGGTTAGAGAGCCGCCGACGCTCGAAGGATACCGCCGCACACGGAAAGAATTCTCTTGATCCTTACGCAGCGTCAGGTCGTAGGTTCGCACTCACGCCAAGCTCTCATAACGCACACATCGAAGCCGGCGGAATGGACATCTACGGTCAAGCTCTCTGGACCGTATCGTGCGGAACATGGATCAGGAGCGAAAGGTCATTGTCAGGATGAAGCACCGCGGAATTATGTTCGCATTGATCGCTCTCATCACATCTCCGGTTTTCGCGGCGACACTCAGCGGCGCTCCGCGCATTCTCGACGGCAATACGATCGAGATCGAGAAAACAACCGTTCGGCTGGCGGGCATCGAAGCTCCTGAGACGGATCAGATTTGCCTCGACGCACAGGGCCGGAAATGGGCCTGTGGCGTAGCTGTTCGCGACGAGCTCATCAAGCATTCGAATGGGCGAACATGGGATTGTCATACCGAAAGACGCGATGAGTATCGGCGAGCCCTCGGCAACTGCTTCATCGAAGGCGAGGATATAAACGCCTGGATGGTACGCTCGGGCTTGGCCCTATCGGCTGGTGCATCTCACCATACCTACGTTGTTTTTGAGTTGGTAGCCAGCACAGCCCATGCGGGGCTCTGGTCCGGCGCGTTCATCGCGCCCTGGGACTGGCCTCGCCGCAATAGGGGCACGATTATCGTGGGCGCGACGTCGGTTCCGGTCGACGCTCAGGAAGTCCTGCTTGGATCCGTCTTGCTATCGAAACCGCCGTCCCCCGAGTGCTTGATAAAAGGCACTGTCGCGCGCAGAGGCGAGCGCATTTATTACCTGCCAGGGCAACCCGGTTACGAACAAATCGATATGACGAAGAAGCGCGGCGAACGCTGGCTCTGCAGCGAAGCGGAAGCCGAAGCAACCGGGTGGCGTAAGGCCGTGCCATGAGGCGACACATGCAAGCAACCCATGCTCAAGACATGTACCATTTGAACAAGCACGCGCGTTCGCGCCGGTCACTGCTGCTGTTCGCTGCTTCGACAGTTTTCCTGCGGTTCGGCAGTAACATCGTCGACGCGAAGGAAGCAAAAAGCCCGCCCAAGCCAAACAACCTGCTCTCGCCAGATGCTGCCCTGAATCGGCTGCTGAAGGGGAACGATCGTTATATCCAGGGCGCACCACGAGTCGACGATTTCAGGCGCGAGCGGCCGGTCTTGGTTGAGGGACACAATCCATATGCGGCGGTTCTGAGCTGCGCCGACTCCCGCGTGGTCCCCGAACTTGTCTTCGACAGCGGACTAGGTGATCTGTTTGTCTGCCGCGTCGCCGGCAGCTTCGCTAACGATGATACGCTAGCCAGTATGGAATACGCGGTTGCCATACTCAACACGCCGCTGATCCTCGTACTTGGCCACGATCATTGCGGTGCGATAGACGCCACGATCGAGTCGCTCCATGAAGATAAGCGGCCGCCGGGGCACATTTCATCCCTGGTCACTGCACTTTCTCCTGCAGTGAAAGCAACGGGTGACCAAGCCGGCGGCGCATTCGCTCAAGCAACCCGACAAAATGTGATCGATAACGTCAACAAATTCAAATCGACTGGCCCGATTCTGAACGCCGCAGTCGAGCAGAACCGATTGAAGGTCGTCGGGGGCCTGTATCGGATCGCCACCGGCAAGGTCGATATTGTGAGCTGATGCTAGCACCTTCACACTTCCGGCAAATCGTCTGCCGCCTGATACAGCCCTTCTGTTCCGCGCAGTTTTGTTGGTCCATCGTCTACAACAAATACGTCGGATGCTATCCGCTCCACAATTGTCATCGCTTCAGGAATCCTTAGATATGCGCGGCCTCCTAATTCTTCTCGTGTTATACGCACTCATGTTGGCAACGCGCAGCCAGCATCCAGAAACCCACATAGCGCGTCCGGCAGCATTCATGCCTCCTGGTTGAGCCGCCAACCCAATGGAGGTGGTTCAGGCAGCAGATCGCAATGCGAAGAATTGCAAGCTCTGCACTCCAGAGCACGCGACGATCCCGAGAGCTTCTCAGCTCTGAGCGGGCAAGGCATCCACGGTCCCGCTTTTGTAACCGAGCTCAGCCAGGGCCGAGGATCAACAGAACAACCAGCATGACTCCCCGGCCTGGGCCTGAAGGCAACATGCTACCCGCATCAGTACCGGACGGCCCTCCTGCATCAGCCATTTGGGAGACCGCGACCGTCGGAAAGCCAGCCTCGCATCAATCATTGGTTAGATCGTCTCGTTCGCCGTCCTCCGTGACGAGCTCGACACGAGAAGAAACTCGAAGCTTACAAAGTGGCCTCGCCTGTACACGGAGGCTGGTCGGTTCTGCGCCGCGGCGAGACTTAGAGAATGTTTCTAGTTCTACCTGCACAGGTGACGTCGGTGCGCCAGCCATGTTTCAACCGCGCGCACCGCCTCTCCAGGCCTGAAATCAGCTGGCAACCGCTTCCGAAATCAGGCTCTTGCACGGAGTCGCTTAGTGGGAACAGAGCACTAGCTTCAGGTCGTGTGGCGCCTGGTCTGTCGCAACGCTCGTGGTGCGTGCATAATTGTCGCACGAATTTGGCAAGCTCTGCCAAGATCGGAAGCATTGCTAGATCGAAGAAAGAGGCGCCAGCGCCGCAAGAGGGTCGGCCAGTCAGGAATGTGCACGAAATGCTTGCGTTCGGTACGACAGAACGTGGACAGGCTCCTCTGTTGCTGGCGAACTCGGAAAGCCTCCGAAACCTGCTCGAAAAGCTTCGTCTTCGCTTGCATGAGCGGTGCACTCTTGCAGTCACATCGAACCAGAGTTGATCGTGCAATTTCAGCGTCTGGAGCCGCCGTGCGTTTCTTGAACACCTGCGGTCTGGAGATCCGCTTCTAAGCAAGCGCTCACCAGCACTCGCACGAGCACCAAATTTTGGCTGTTGGTAGCGTCAGGAGACCGGAGCGGGACTTAAGCTTGAGCAGGAACGTTGAACCCGGTCGGTGGCGGTCGAGGCCCGCCTCTGTGGTTTTCTTTGCGGCTTGTTGAGTTAATGACATCTTGTACCTGAAAGCAAACACGGAGACACGAGCATTGCGCTAGCATGGCACGGCGGAGTGATCTCGCGCGATTCAGACAGAGCCGGCAGCCATGCTTGATGGCACGTCAATTGCTGGGAAGACGGGCAACAGGCCGCAGACTTGGCCGCTCTCCCAAGCACAACTCAAGAACTTCAAACTTGGTTCGACCCGGCCTGTCCCAAGTGTGACCACACGTTCATGTGGAGAAGACATGCACCGCGTGCCCCCGATCGACCGCCGGAGAGTCAGTGCGGCAAAGGCGGATCGATGCCGCCGCAGCCTATCGGTTGCTTTGCCGGCCAGCCTCAATGCCAGCGGCAACAGCTATATCTCGGTCAGGCCTCCGGCCGTTGGGAAGCTACCGTGTGCAATCTCATGCATTCGATATCAACTGCGACAGCTTCGAGAATGCCGTCCAGCGGGTGCCAAATCACCTGGCCTCGCCATGCGCGCAGCCCATATGAATGACACGCGGCGATGATCGGCTCAAGACATGGAGGATGATCTATGAACGCTCCACCAGAAAAGATAACTTCCGGAACCCACGCCGCGGCTGCGACCTGGGCTAAACTGTCGCCACTACTCGTCGAGATCCGTGCGCGTCGCGACGAGTTTAGCCGCACGCAGAAGATTCCGAAAGAAATCATCGACGGCTTCAGGCGCGTCGGCGTCTATCGGGCTATGGCTGCCAAGCGGTTCGGCGGTGAGGAGCGAACGCCAGCCGATTTTTGTCGGCTCGTCGAGCGCATTTCCGAGGCCGACGGCTCCGCCGGGTGGGTCGCTAGCTTCGGGGATGGAGCTCGCTACCTCGCTGCTCTTCCGGACGACACGCTTCGCAAAGTGTACGCCAATGGACCTGACGTGGTGTTGGCGGGTGCGCTTTTCCCGCTCCAACCCGCTAAGCGATGCGCCGACGGATTTATCGTGAACGGCGTATGGCCATTCGCTAGCGGCTCACCAGAGGCGGATTTGATAGGAGTTGGTATCACGTTGGAAGACGATCCGAGCGGTGACCTCCCGCGTGTAGCGGTGATGCCGGCCGAGAAGGTGACAATTCGGCCGAATTGGGACGTCATCGGACTGCAAGGCACTGGAAGCCACGATGTCGTCGTCAGCGACGTCATTGTGCCAGAGGAATGGACCTTGATCCGCGGCGGTCCGCCGACACTTGATGGGCCGATCTATCGTTATCCGGCCGTCGCCTTCGCCGCGCAGGCGCATGCGATTGTCGGCATCGGGATTGCGCGCTCCGCAATAGACGACGTGATCGCCATGGCCGAAACCCGTGCCTCGATCACTGGAGCGCCCGTGATGGCTGAGCGCGGCTATGTCCAGCTTGAAGTCGCCAAAGCCGAAGCCATGTTACGTTCCGCTCGTTCCTTCTTTTACGAAGCCACGGAGGAGCTGTGGAAGGAGGCGCTCAAGGGTGAGGTAAATCTTGGTACCACGACGCTAATGCGGCTCGCCGCGACGAACGCCGCGCGCCAGGGGGCTGAGGTGTGCAGGATTGCGAGCAGTCTTGCTGGAACTGAGGCGCTTTATAGCAACAGCAATCTAGCACGCGCCATGTGCGACAGTTTCGTGGTTGCCCAGCACGCAGCTTTAAACGAGGGAACGCTCCAGAGCGCTGGCCGCGCCCTGCTGGGAAGTGCAATACAACCGGGCTTCCCATAAAGTGGGGCACGCACGGGCAAGCCACACGCCACGCCGACGGATTACCGCACTTGCGTGATGATGTGGTCTGCCGCTGAGGACATGGCCCCATGTTTCAATGTGAACAAAGACACCGCTGGGCTCTCTTGATCCCCCTCCATATCCTGGACTACACGTTCGTTGTCCAAACATACGAGCCCTTATAATCCTCTTGGCGCGGGCCCCGATCATTGACGTGGCCGCGCAGGATACACCTGAACTTCTGCGCAACGGCTCGCCGTTCAACTCACGAACTCTCCAAACCACCGCGCAAGCGGGCTCGACTCTCGCACCGGTTGCCTACTTGCCGCTTGGGGCGCACGGCGCGGAAGAAGCTCTCTACGGCGCACTATCCTATCACTCACCCTTGCGGCTCATCGATGCGGCACGCCAGCGCTGGCAACCGCCGTGGGACGTTAATCTGAACGTACTGTACACCCCCGATCGGAAAATCGATCAATCCGCTCTTGCCGCTGCCGGCGAATCGGCATCGACAGCGCGGAAGAGGCGCTTCGGCCCGGATGAGGTCGCGCTTCGCCCGGGCGGCTCTCTTGCGGCTGAAGAGGTCCATGGCGCCCGCCAATACAGCTAGCCCTATGCGTTTGGATGGAGTGATATCGGCAAGCCGGACCCGATTTTGGCTGCGCCGGTGAAGCCACGCGATCAGGTTCGGCGTGATCGGCGTTAGATCTTGGCGAGTGTCGGTGGAGCCGAACCGACGTAGCGGCGCCATGAGCGCGAGCGCCGTGCTGCTACATCGACTGTTCGATCGCCACGCTAGCCCCACGGCCCTGCCTTCCTCAGGACGGCGCGGACCCGAGGACTGCGATAGCGCGCTGGCCGCTCCCGCTCGATCGGCCAACGTGCGCGCCGGCCCAACGGCAACCGCAGCCGCACTGCCTGTCCGGCTCGCGATAACCGCTCGCCTTGATGATCAACGTTGTGCAGCTGCGGCCAGCATAGAGTCCGCTGGTCAGGCCGTGAATGAGACGCTCGATTTGAGTAGCCGCTAGGCACGCGTATTCTTGAGCAAGACATCACCTTCCACTGCGCGCGGATAGTGAGCCGCCACTTCAAATGATGGCAACAAGTTAAGAATGGCTTGCAGGGACAACTGCCCTTCGTAGAGCTCGCGGTCACTATATTCGGTGTAGATGAACCGCGTGTTGCTCAAGGTCCGCATACCGCCGGCGATAACGTCGGCCTCGGCTCCCTGAACGTCCATCCAGATAAAATCGACTCCGTCCAGCTTGGCTTCGCTGCACCAGTCGTCCAGCCGCCGTGTCTCAACGGAGACAGGGTGATCAAACCGGACCCAATCGTACTCGGTAAGATGGTTTTTTGGACGGCGTATTGAACCGGATAGGTCCCAATCTTTCGCATCGCCATCTGCATTGCTTGGATGGAAGTCGATCGTTCCGTTTCGATCACTGATGGCGATTTCAAACAGCTTCACCCTATTGAGGGATGGGCCGAGCTTCTTCTTGAAGCGCGCGATCGCTCGAGGGTCCGGCTCAAAGCAGTAGAGCTGGGGTTGCGGACACAGTTCTAGGAACTTTTGCGTATCAGCCCCGTCATTGCAGCCGATATCCAGGATGACTGGGTTCGGCTTCTGAAGAAGTGAGACGATGTGCTGATGTACTTCTACGGACGACACAGCTGCTTTTCTCATGGTGCGCGGGGATCTGGTGAAATTTCGACTTCAAATCCGCCTTCACACGCCGGAAGCCGCCGCACAACGTATATCAAGGTATAAGACTCATTTATCCGCCAGTCCTCTTGATCCACGACAGCTGTTTGGATGCCATCGGCATCAACCGGAGAGGCTATCCCTCGCAATGCAGTTCTCGAACCTATTGTCCGAAAGTGCGGCCTCAGTGAGCCAGATCGTCGTCTTAGCTCTTTCGAGTTGCCGAAAGAGCGCCCTCGTTTGAGCGTCACCTGTCAGATATGGATGCCAATTGCGCAGAATGTGCTCGGCCGACTGATGGCCGCCATCTCAGATTCGCTGCCAGTAGCTCCCGGCGGTCTTTCCCTCGGGCTCGTGGGCGAGGAACGAAGTCGGCGAAAGCCCCGACGCACGCATCGCTCGGCGCAATCAAGCTTTCGTGGCGCGTGCAACTTTCTTCAAGTGCTGTCGGCGGACGAATGACCAGGGTCAATTCGGTAGGCTTTGAGCGCCCCGCCACGGTTGGACACGGGCAATCCGATACAATTCGATGGTGACCTGCCTTGGAGCACGCCACCTCTTACAAGAACAGCACCCGATTTTCTCGAGATCGTTGCATACATATTCGCATGCACGAGTACGGTAAATTTTGCGAGCCGCTCTTCGATAGAGCTTGTAGACCGCACGCTTCGCCGGCCACACTGCTAGATTGTACCGTCAGGTAATCATGTGCAATCCCGACGTCGTCGAAACCCGATGCCTCTCGATCAGTGCAACCGCCGCCTGAGCAACGTTGAAGTGTCCCGGGGCTCTCTGCGGGTGTTTCGAAGAAGCGCAATGTCATTTTCACAACAGCCGGGCGGGCTGTGCACCTCAGCGCGTTTGCTTCCGGACAAACACACACGCTGCCCGGGCAATGCTTTTGCAGAACTAGAAGGATAGATCGCTCAGCGCATTTCTGGCCTGACTCTTGCTACAGTCTACTTGTCACATTGTGCCTAACTTCAACTGTTCAAACGCTCAGGAGACCTCTATGACTTTCCGTCCGCTTCACGACCGCGTCGTGGTCAAGCGCATCGACGCAGAAGAGAAGACCGCTGGCGGCATCATCATTCCCGACACTGCCAAGGAAAAGCCTTCCAGGGCGAAGTCGTCGCCGTTGGCCCCGGTGGCCGCGACGAAGCTGGCAAGCTAATTCCGATCGACATCGAAGTCGGTGAGCGGGTGCTGTTTGGCAAATGGTCCGGCACCGAGGTCCAGATCGATGGGCAAGACCTGTTGATCATGAAGGAGAGCGACATTATGCGCGTTCTCACCGATGTGTTCTCCAAGAAGAAAGTCGCCTAATCCTGGGCTCGCACAGCGCACAGCTCACCCTCCTGAGGAGAGCCCACCGGGGCGCAGAAGGATGAATTAAACGGAACTGAGGGAATTCTCTATGTCAGTCAAAGACGTGAAGTTCGGAGTAGATGCGAGAGATCGTATGCTGCGCGGCGTCGACATTCTCGCCAACGCCGTACAGGTTACGCTTGGTCCAAAGGGCCGCAACGTCGTGCTCGACAAGTCGTTCGGCGCGCCACGTATTACCAAGGACGGCGTTGCCGTTGCCAAGGACATCGAACTCGACGACAAGTTCGAGAACATGGGCGCCCAGATGGTGCGCGAAGTGGCTTCGAAAGCTGCGGATGCTGCCGGCGACGGCACCACCACCGCGACCGTCCTGACCGCCGCAATCGTGCGTGAAGGCGCCAAGTCGGTCGCCGCCGGCATGAACCCGATGGACCTCAAGCGCGGCATCGACCTCGCGGTCGAAGCCGTCGTGGCCGACCTCGAGAAGAACTCGAAGAAGGTCACCTCGAACGACGAGATCGCCCAGGTCGGCACCATCTCGGCCAACGGCGATGCCGAGATCGGCAAGTTC
>Ga0214545_1006380_pt1 | contig 20561 bp, 11 predicted proteins | sample CNSS4metaG_FD_160064 | JGI IMG/M metagenome (GOLD analysis project Ga0214545, IMG submission 160064) | Root nodule microbial communities from cowpea collected in UCLA plant growth center, Los Angeles, California, USA - CNSS4 | ecosystem: Host-associated > Plants > Roots > Nodule | place: USA...
CACTCAAAGTAATAAGAGGCTAAAGCAACCGTGTTAAAGGATTTGGCAAGAGAATTAGGAATGCAATGAGGCTTAAGAAATAATAGATTGAAACTGAATTAGAACCTCACTTAAATAGATTTCACTGCACCATGATAAGGAATGCAAGTAGCATGCTCAAATGCACTCTATAAAGCTTACACAAATACAATCTTGGCCTTTAAAATTACTACAAAACTGGGAGTTATCACACCCCCAAACTTAGGCCTTTGCACTACTGGATAAATAACAAAGAAAAGGAAACAAAAACTAAGCCCAAGACTCAATAACAAATTTCACAAGCTATAAATGTTGCCATAGAAATTATTGGTTCAATGTCCCGAGTTAAATCCCAATTTGCCTTAAGAACCACTCTTGAACAAACCAAGCCCATTTTATAAACTAGAATCGTGCAATTGGAATTGTGCAAATTCCCATTCAGACCCAAACAAAGGAAAGCACAATAGCATTTAATCACATCATTGGCCAAATCGCAACTAAACAAATGAAAGCACAACACTAATTCATGACAACATCAAATAATCACAGGTGTTATATATAATTGCAAATGCTCAAGGACAAATTGACAGAAAAGCAGATGCATCATAACAACACAGGATAAACTAAACATATAGTTGCCAACACTTCCTCCACAGTTAACATTATCAGTTCCACTAACCTCCGTCGATGGTGCAATCATCAATTTAGCAGCCTTTATCGCGCCCAGAGCTATCCCAAAAACTGTGGCACTATGAAACAACGATCATCCCTCGCAGCCTCAATGTTCATCACACAAGCAAAAACACGAAATTAATAATAGAGGGATGAGATGACGAAAAGAAGAGAATCAAACCTTACTCACCAGAATTTTCTCTGCCAATGTCGCGACAACAGAACAATGGCAGCGGCGACACCGTGACGGTCTCGTCGAACGGGACACCCTCAATAGCGGTTGCACGGGGACACCGTCCTTCCTCTCAAATCTCTGGTAGCAAACCCTCGTCGCGGTGCCAGACCGTCGTCGTAGTGCCTGACCGTCGTCGCGATGGCAATTGATGACAGTGAAAGGTGTTCGATGGATGAGGGTTCAGAGTGAGTGATGCGGGTAAAATGAAGTGGGGAAAATGAAATCTGGAATGTTTAAGTCATTTTGTCGAGGCCCTTACCGAAGGATTTATCGACGGCACAATTCGTCGATAAGGGTTTAACACTTTTACCGACAGAATAGTTTTCTCATACCATTTATTAACGGATCACCGACGGATATGTCCGTCCGTAAATTCGACGACGATATTCGTCGATAAATCCGTCGATAATAACTATTTGCAGGGGAAATGGATCCTTCGGTAATATTTCGCCGGAAATAAGTAGAATTCTTGTAGTGGATATTACTTTTAACTTAAAATCCTAAAACATTGAATTTATGAGTTTTTCTTATATAATGTTTAATTTTGTCTTTTTTATTTAATATGATGTAACATCCTATTTAATAGTATAAAATACTAAACTAAACATTCAATATTTGAGAAAAAAAATAGATAGTGGAAGACGAATATAAAATCACTACTAAAAAAACTCATATTTCTTGCCAATTTTGTTTTGAAATTTTTTTGTAAGAAATACTTATAATTTTTGTTATGAAAAAAGATTGTAGGAAATTGCTACCAATTTTTTTTGCAAAATATTTTGTGTAAAACACTTTTCACAACAAATTTTGTAGAAAATACTTACGAATTTTATAATTTTGTAGGAAATAATTAGCCATGAAGGAATTACCTACCAATTAAGATTCTTAGAAAAAATAGCAGGAAAAAGTCTTTTACTGCAAATTTTTTTAACAAATTTGCAAGAAAATTTCCATTTAATATGAGAATTTTTAGTAGTGAATATTAATATAGTTTTCCATTAATAACCATAATAATATAAACGTATACAAAGCTAAGCAAATGATTCTAAGGGTTTTCAAAACTAAGTAGACATGACTGTCTCACAACTAACAGACCCTACTTTGTTGTGTCACTGCTATCCATCAGAGATGTATCCTCACTTGCATCCTCCTCTGCTCACACAATTAAGTGATTATTGCAAAAGAGATAACCAAACACAAGCACTCAAACACACAATGGGATAAGTTAATGTTAATAAGGAGCATTCATATAAATCAAAATCAGGTTACAATCCTTGGGCCACAAGATAACACACAAGTACATCTATACACACATAAACAATTGACACTAAAATCAATTATTCAGATACATGAACTTGACATCAAACTCATTAGTGGTGTGCATTTGTGGTGGTTCTCAAACTTTACAAAGTTTGACTTCGAAAAATTATCATTCAATCACTCACAAGATAAGTCTCATTTGTGTCTAGGACTTGATCAAGTCTGGTGTGTAGGACCTTCTTCTTTTTTTCACCATATAACCTATTATACTTTACTCTAGTGGTGATAAACTTTATAGAGAAAGAAAAATAATTCATAAAAAAATGTTTTTAGAAAGATAATTTTTTTCTAAACAACGACATCCATTTATGAAAATTTTAAAACATATTCGTTGATACTCATGTTACTGATTTGTATGTGTAGTGAGTTGGATCTTGGTTCATCTTAATTTGGTCACACTAAGTCACTGGACAGTTACAAAGTACTATGTTTCCTTGAATTTCTGTGTAAGAATTCATAAAAGGAAATATTAACCTTTCAACAGAATAAAGTTAATTTATATAAATTAATTTTAAAAAGCTATTTGAAGATTTTTTTACATTAATCTATATAAAAATAAATTTTTATTTTTATTAGATTAATTTTAATTTTTTATAAGAACTACTTTTAATTTTTATAAAAATTAATTGGAATTTTCCTTTACATTTTGATTTTCTAGAAATGTTGATTCCAAAATGTCCTTACATATGTCACGTCTTCGTTAATTGTTGATGGGATGTGTGTGATCAGAAATTTCCGTAGCCTTTATATATTAGGAAAATGATATTTTAACTCACTTTTTTTGACTCACTTTTAACCCATTGCTTTAATCACCATTAGATCATCTTTTTTATTCTTTTTAGTGATGTGATGTGATGATCTAATGATGATTGAAGTGGTGGGTTAAAAGTGGGTCAAAAAAAGTAAGTTAAAGTATCATTGTCCTATATATTATATCGTAACCGGTAAAAAGCACATACTTCCAAAGCAGTTTAGAGACTTTCCGTTTTGGCACACAACGTCCAGTAATTTTACTAAATTTTTGATAAAATAGTAATAATGACCATGTTTTCAATAAAAATGATTCCACAAATTTAAACAAAATAATTACTGCTGAATAAAATAATTTACTCATACAGTAGATTTTGAAATCTTTCAGAAATTTGAATTGCAAACGCTAGCTTCCATGAACATAAATCGGTTTAATATTATTTTGAGCCGCAGTGTTCACTGCAATTATTTAATGTATTATTTAATTTTATTTATTTATTGAAATTCTTATATTTATTAAAAGCGTCAATTTAATTCATTTAGTTAAATTGGTACCATTGTATTTTATATAATTTTATACATATTATTAATTATATATATGTATTGCACATATTGAATTTCTGTTGAATTAGATTATTCGATTAATGATTTTTATGGATGAACTTAAATATTTAATAACTTGTCGAAAGGTTCTTAATTGATATTTCATTAATCAGTTCTTAAAAAAAAAATTAGATACATGTTTTTCTATGTTTTTTTCTTTTTAACTCTCAATATTTTGGCATATCTTATAGAAAGAGAATAATATTCTCGCAGACAATATTACTATTCCATTTACTATATACATTATTTCTAGTTATTCATCATTATCGGTAATTGTTCTAAATATATCATATCGATGATAATTTATTATATATTAGGGGTTTTATAGGGTTTAATGCTCTTAAAAATTGTTTGTTCGACCATAATTTAACAGGTACTTGGTACCAATGATAAGTGTTGTAGGGGACCATTGCTCCCCAAATTTTTTTATTTTTTTAAAATATAATATATTGTTATATTTTAAGTAGATAAATTTTTATTTTCTTTATAAAACATATTTAATATAAATAAATAATAAAATATAAAATTAAATATAATAAAAAATATAAAATTTATTGAGATATTTTCTTTGTTCTCTATTATTATTTTTTAGATTTTTCACTGCATCTTTCACTTCCACGTTTGTATATTTTTTTTTGTTTTTGAAAAAAATACTAATAGAAAGTTAGTTACAAATTCATTTTTTCTACTCTCATTTCTCATCAGTTATCTTCTATTTTTTTAAAAAAAAATTAATACTTTTTTATCTCTTGATAATGAAATATTAGTTTAATATTTAGTACTTTTTTTATCTCATGAGTTTTTTTGTTTATTTTTTTTATAAATATAGAAAAAACAATTATGTACTATATGTTTTCCATAACTATTTTTTCTACTCTCATTTCTCATCAGTTGTCTTCTATTTTTTAAGAAAAAAAAATTAACACTCGTTTATCTCTTGATAGTGAAATATTAGTTTAAAATTTAGTATTTTTTTCATTTAATGATTTTTTTGGTATGTTTTTTATGAATATAAAAGAAAAAACTATGTACTATATGTTTTTTCATAACTATTTTTTAATTGTGATTACTTGATTATCGTAAACCTTTCTTTTAGTAATTACTTTCTCAATTCTCGGTTAGATTTTGATAAATTATTTTGATTTACATCTCCAAATATTTTCACAATATCCAATTGTTGAATTAGAGGAATCCTTTCTTAAGATTAGAAGAATTACAAATAAAAAGTTTCATATTAATTCTTTGGAACTTATTTCAAGAAAACATTTTCAAATATGTGAATATCTAATAAGTGAAAGATTTGAAATTAGAAAAATTTACTTAAAATGGATTTCATATTAAATACAATTTCAAAACTATTATTATTCTAATAATATAAGGATAAATATAAAGAAAATTTCATTTCTAAATTATATCTATTAGTGATAATGATTAAATATATAAATATTAAATATATTATTTTGACTCATTCAACAAATTTGATCAAAAGATCCACAGCTAAACATCGTAACCAGAATAACAAAATCGTAATATAAGTTATATGTGATAGTACAAAACTTGGTTAATTATTCAACAAGACACCAATTTCTCATTGTTCAGTATTATCATATTATCATATTATTTATAAAATAACAACATGTCATTGTCCCACATAACTAAATTATATAACATGACAATTAAAAAATCACATTAAATAATTTCAACAAAATATTACAACTATAAGTACTATGAAACCAAATAATGTATTTATTTTATTTTATTTTTAAAATATATTTTGGTTACCATGACCACAGTTTGGTATATAGTACACAAAAACTGTCGAGCAGTACATGGGCCTCCCACAAACCGAAGGAATGTATCAAAACTTTCCTCCATTGAACAAAAAATTCCCACATGAATCAGACCTGTTCAAATAATGTATCAATATTTCTACAATAGTAACATTAACAATGGAAGGAGAAGGTGACACTTGTGTGACAAAAAAGTGCTTGTTTTTTTCTTTTTTCTTAAATGTTAAACACTTTGTTAAGAGCACTAATGAAGAATTAAAAAAAAAAAAAGTTTTGATTGAGCATACGAAATTATAGGATGTTCTTACACGAGCCCTTACGAAAAAAAAAATGAATATATATACTGATTTAGATTGAATTAAGAAAAAAAGAAGCTAGAAATACGGCACGGTGCTGTGGAAGCGAGTGTCATGAGCCTATGAAAGAGGTCTGAAAATTAAGTGCATGACTCCAAAAACGAAGGCATACCCTACACAACAGAGGGTGGGTCCCCATGACCCACGTAAAAACAGAACCTAAAATTTCAACCATGTTACCAATTCTGTACTGTGACGTGGCAGGGAAAATTAAAGAGGTGTGTCTGCAATTTTGTTACCAGCTCAGAAAGAGAGACACACTTTCAATAAATGCATTCGAGATGACTTGGATCGAGAGGGAGAGAGACGCTTAAACGGAGGCATGACGTCATTAAATATTTATTAATTATTATAGAATTTAATATGTATCGAAATTAAAAATTATTATTTAAATTTTGATATATTTTAATTTTTTAAATTGATTGGATAAATAAAGTTACTTTAGTTTATGTGTTAATATTTGAGTTAAAATGTATCTGTTTTAATATTTTTAATGTCAATTTAGAAGATAATTTGTTATACAGATAGAATTTAATATGCGATGTAAAAATTATATCTATTTAATTGTAAAATTATTTATAAATTTAAAAATTAAAACTAAAATTTTAAAATATTTTATTTTTTAAAATTTAAATATATTAAAAATTTCATATCGACTAGAGATAAAGACAATTATATATATATATATATATATATATATATATATATATATATATATATAAAAGTTGGTGCAATCCTTACTTTACCTATTATCAGACTGCTAGCAGATCATTAACTAATTTCTAGTCCCACGTACGAGATGAATATAAATGTGAGGGGTATATTAGGCTTAAAGCCCACTTGAGTTAAAACATGTTAAGTGTAACATCCTGGTAAGATATTACGTAAATAAATAATAAAACAACAATTTACAAAAAAAGTACCTCATTTATTGTCCAACCATTTCCCTAAAACGCCAAAAATTAAAAAAAAAACTTTAAACATTAATAGTCCAATTATTCTAAAATTTGCCTTTACAATATTAAAAATCCAAAGCCATGAAAACTATAATTAAATTACAGAATTTAAAAATAAACTCTTTATAAGTAAATCCTCTGTACTCTACTCCCACACTCCGCCTCTAAGCATCTCCTGTCTCACCTGCAACATCATCTGCTCCCGGATAATAAATTATCCGATCATCGCCACACACAAACATATAGGGTGAGCTATGCACATAAACATAATTAAATATGAAATAAATCCCAACCGGTAAATAATTATTTATTTATTTCCAAAAACACCCAATTTCCCACACTCATAAACAATATGAGTTCATGCATGTACTATAAATCTGGGATTTCATGTGCTTCCACGACCCTCCTTGCTCGTGGTCCAACCTATAAGTCTATCCCGCTTGTTTTCCTGCTTCACGGACTCTCACGTCCGTTCATCCGAACTCCTCGCTCGGACCTGGACACGCATACCCACCTTTCCTACTATGAACTCCCTCACTTATAGCATTCTCAAGTTGAGCATAAGATGAACTTCCTCGCTCACTTATCCCAACGAGAGTACCTCCGGTGAACTAATTTGTTCACATTCCGCATGCGGTCCACCCATCACGAACTCCTCGCTCGCGACTCAAACCAAGAACATCCCAAATCCCTTGGACTTAGTCCTTCAAGTCCAAACACCACAAACACATGCATATAACTTCCTATAGTCTAGAAAATACCAAGCAACCATTCCAAACAGTGCGTACAACTTGGCTTCTCGCCATTCTCGCTTAAGCCATGTGCCTTCGCCCAAGCGAGCGCCTTAGTCTCGCCTAAGTTGAATCACCTCGCCTGAGCGAGCGTGAAACAGTGGCTTCCCCACATCATCTCACTTAGGCGAGCTCAACTCGCCTGAGCGAGACTTCGTTCGCTCAAATACACACAACTCCTCGCCTGGACGAGGATTCGAGCTCAACACACACAGGTCTCATCGCGACCTCGCTTAGGCGAGCCACTCTCGCCTGAGCGAGTGAACGTGTCGCTTAACCCCAATCTTGGTCGCCTGAGCGAAAAGCTCGAACCAAACTCCTAAAGGAACTCCTGCAACTCTCGCCTAGGCGAGAGGGACTCGCTTGGGTGAAACTTGCAAAGTTTCGCCATTGCTTATGCACACAATTCACCAAAACCCATGCCAATTTACAATGTAATCATTCTCATTCAATCAGTTTCTTCAATCAAACCATAAGAACATACTTTAAACATGTTTGAATCTCCAAAACGAAAGGTTGGTCATAAACAACAATAGTACCAAAACCCTCATCCAATTCATATAGAACACCCAAGATCTTTATACATAACATCCAATCCACCAATTCTCAATCATAATGCGCATAATGCGAAATTCATACAACACATAATTCAATTGAGAATACAATGACACAGAACCATACACAAATCATGTAATTTACGCACACAAGGGACAGCTCCCCTAACCTGGACTTCTTGCAAAAATTGTAATGCTATAGTTCTTCTTCTTGCCCCAAACGAATTTCCCCTCAGTGCTCCCACAATTTGCTTTGCACAAACTCTTAATTCTCTTAATCTCTTTAAATTTCGCTCTCCTCTCTATAGGTAAGATAACCAGACTGCAAAAACCCTATTTTCACCTAAATTTTGCCTTTTATAAGTGTCTTAATAGGGGGTTTAAGTGCCAAAACGAAAATACCCTTAATGAGGTGTTAATTGCTATTTAAGAGCCATCACATTCAAGCCACAACTAATCATTAGCAAAAAGAAAGTTAGATTTGGGTTTACTAAGGTTCAAACCCATACCATGCTTATCATCAAATCAATGCACAACCACTCAAGCAAATTCGTGTTTCATTATAATTCACATCAGTATAGGGTTACATTACCACTCTCATGCTCATGCATATTATTGAAAATTAATAATAAAACAATAACACATAGGACTTGAACCCAAGTCCTCTCATACAACCAAGTACTCTTAACTACTTGAACTAGTACTTTTCCACACCATTTCAAACAATATTTACTGTCATAAAGGCTCCTACCACAAATATTTATTAATTAATTATTTAATTAATTAATTAATTTTCACGGATTTTATGGTACTAACAATTGTTGGTTTAAGAAATAGTTTATCATGAAAAAAAAATAACATGAGTTAAGAAAATTATATTTATTTATTTTTAAAATTTTAAAATCAAAATTTTGAGACATGAACTACTTTTAATTTCAATTTTAATTTTGTATAGTTTAAGAAAATAAAACATATTTAATATATTATTTTAATATAATAAATATTCACATATTCCATTTATTTTAATATATTGAAAAGTTATAATCTTACAAAAAAATAATTTTATTTGAATGTTATCAATAATTAAAATAATTTGACAAATATTTGTCTTTTTAATAATTATCGTATGTGTTTATTAAATAAAAGTTAACAATAATAAATGATTATTTTTAGAATTAAAAAAATCAATAAAATTTCAATAAATTAATAAATTAAGTTTTTATGTTAAAGTTAAGTAAAATATTATTATACCAATTTTTTTCATGTATTGATTTCTTAAGATTTATTTTGGAGGAATTTATATTAAGGATTTTAAAATAATATATTTCTCACTTTTATTACTTTATGTAATTTGTATAATGAAGTTAGCAAACTTACCATGAGTACTTAAAAAAATTTGAGTTGGTGCTTTTGGAAATTTTTTTGTCTTTTACTTCATTTTCTTTATAGTGACATAGAAACCCTTAATCATTTTTTTTAATATTTTCTATAGTTTTATAGAGAGATAGGAATTATATGATAATAATTATTTTGTTTAAACTTAATATTTTTTGGACAAATGATTTTTAATTAATGATTTATTTTTAGAAGAAAATAAAATTTGTTTTGGTAAAATAAAAAGAAAATTGTTTATATTTCAAATAAGCAGAATAGACAAAGATATGAAAAAAATAATATTTATTTATTTTATCTAATAAGCACTTATTTAAAGAAAAATTACAAACAAACTAGTCCAATAATATGATTACCGGAGAATTCGTAATATCTATTATTTCTAATGACTTCCCTTTTAAATAACTTTTTTTTAGTGTCAAACTACTCTTGATAGTGAGAAAGACAATTTTATTTTAAAATAATAAAAATAATCTCCCATAGTTACAGTATAAACATAATTCCTTTGAAGTATTTTTATAACTACACGACACATTATTATGTTAAATAATCTGACTATTTTTTGGAAATTATTATGAAATAGAAATAAAAATAAAACAAGTATAGATAGTACAAAATTTAACTATATTTAATATTGTATTACAAATGTGATTAAGATAATAACTATGGTAATAATGATAGTTGTTAAAAGAGTTGCATTTATATAATTAATTATGTTTTATATTTAAGCACCCTAATGTCATCTTTATATAAATACATATATAATTCATTATTAAAAAAATGGTAATAATGATAATACCTACAATCACAAAAACAATTAATGTTGTGCTTTATTATGAACTAGGCTTTGGGATTAACAAATTTGAATGTAAAAAAATTAAATTTTGAATTTGTCAATTTCAAGACTGAAAAGAAAATCAAATTGTTTAATTTAATCCAAATACTGAAAAATATTAGTTTTTCTTTTTTGATTATGTAATATGAAGAAATATTTTTTTTTTTATATTTCTCACATAAATATGCATAAAAAGATAATGATAGTGCACGTAAAAATTGTCCATTTTGGATACTTTTTTGGTAAGGGAACTTTATTTTTTGATATATGGGCTATAAAGCCTAATTAAAGGAGAGAAAAACATACGACGCAAGCTAAAAAAGTCCATTTTCTCTTCCTGTACTCCCTTTATTATAAACTGCACCTCTGTATTAAGAGTAAAAAAATATTATATATGTTACAGAAAGCATCATTTAGAATGCATTTCATAGGTTCTGAAAAATTTGTTCGGAAAGATATGCAGAACATATAATCTGGAAGTCACTTTTACAAATATTAAAATGATTATTTTTAAAACTATGGGTGTGCAGTTAGAAATTTTAGGGATTCATAATTATTTTTATTAGGTTCAACATATAAAAGGGCCACGAGTTAAGAAAAGAAAAGGTCTTTCTTCCTACACCTCCAAACATTTCTTTTGCACTTCCAAAATTTCTTTAAATTCCCAAAACACTCTTTGACTATTTAAGGAAACCTACAGAAATACATCTCCAGAATTATTTCCGGAAGTCAAAATATATGACTTCCGGAAGCCAAAATATATCACTGGAAGTCGATTTCCGAAAGTCAAAATATATCACCGAAAGTTAATTTCTAAAAGTCAATATATATATCACCGAAAGTTAACTTTCGAAAATCACATGTTACTAAGATTGTCGTAGCGTTTATGTCCCTAGTGAAGTGGTTCAGAATTCAAATTTTAATAATATTACTTTGGATATAAAATAAATTATATTGAAAAAGATATCGATGTTGTGCATATTTAAGATTCCTATTATATTAGTTATTACTTTCGAGATGGTTAATTTATATAAATACTGTAAGAAAAATAAATAAATAAATAAATAAATAAATGCAAATTTGAGAAAATGGACAGTCATTAAAAAAAACGTCAAGATCAATGAAGAGTATATCTTCCTTGTTTGCTAAAAGTTGAAAAAAAGACAAAAGTAGGGAGGCACATCTCAATCATAGCTCATTCGAATAATTTCCGCTTCAAGAATAAAAGCACTTCTGAACATTGTTAAGCTTATTTGCATTATACATTTAAAATTCAAATGCAAAAGAAAAAAAAAAGGTTAAATTCAAAACTCACATAAACTAAATTATGGTAATCAATTAAATTCATGTATGGAGTGAGTGATAAGGTGATCTAGTAGCTAGAAGAAAAGAAAGAATGAGAAAAGTCATAGATCGATCCCTCTTATTAATAATTTAGAAAAATAAGGTTGATTTATGTTAATAAAAACGTTAAATCCACGACGTATCTTTCACACCTTTTTAACTTTTATTACTAATTTAAACTTGATTAATCAATCGGATGAAATGAAATCAGAAAAGAAATGGGGCATATTAGGGTTGGGTTACTGTGGCAAATCAGAAGTTTTGAGTCCATAATCTTATTGATGGCGATGGATCGAATTGTGGTGGTAGTGTAGTGATTTAGTGTGGTAGTAGTGGAAGAAAAATCACAATGGTTGGTATTAATTTTGGAGGATTACGGACAATTCACAAATGTGGACATCTAAAGTTGTAGCATCAAGGATTTGTCATATTTGTTTTGGAAGTTTTTGAACAATCATCACAATGAAAGAGATTTTATTCATCACGTATCTATTCCTAATATAATTTTCATATATTATAAATTAAACTATTTAGATATTTATATCCTATATAACCTAAATTTTTGTATTTAACTAGGTGATAGACATGGAAGACGCCCAAAACTTTAGGAGATCTAAAATAAATTTGAGAATGAGATATTTTTATTTATTAATAAAATAATATATGTTAAAATGTAATATAATCTTATTTAAAATTTATTTTTTAAGTTTTTGTGTTGCAAAATTATCTATTAAATTGTCATAATTAATTTTATTTAACATTTGTTTTTATAAAAAGATTAATTCATTTAATTTTTGTTGAGACATTGTTAATCTTAAATAAATTTTTATTATTTTTAGTTTTGAAAAACTCTTTATGACATAAATAATTGATATTGAGATTGTTAATATTGTTAATATGCATTTGAATAAGAATTTACTCTTTTTATATAGTTAAAGATGTCAATTGGTTTATAATTTTCAAAACTTATAATTTCCTCCAACATATTTAATTCTGAAAATAAATTCAATTCATCAAGATCCAACAAATTATCATCTTTTAAAGATTTTTCAAGATTTAAGCTTTTTTCTTTAAAAAATATACAATCACTTTAATTTTTTAACACTAAATAAAAAATAAAAAATATCTTCAAATATTTTATATTGTTCAAATCTACTTTAAAACAAGAGTTAGTCATGTCACAAAGTACTAACTTTAAACTATAACAACCACACGAAATATAAAATGATCTAAGGTTTAGGTCAAGAACTTTTTTTTGCACACCTTGATGTTTTCCTTTCATATTAGATTCATTATCATATCCTTATCCTCTAAGGTCACTAATATCAAGTCCAACATTTTTTAATTCTTTTACATCAAAAAGACATTGTCCACTTGTACCATCTACTTGTAAAAAATCTAAAAAAATACTTATTAACTTGTATTGGAGTTGATGAAATATCCACACATCGTAGTATAAAAGACACATGCTCTTGATGACTTATATCTGCAGTACAATCAAGTATGATTTTGCATCCCTAATTTTTTTATAATTTTTGTTTTGATTTTCCCAATAAGCTCATGCTAGGGATCAGTACCACAAATGAAAAATTTATTAAAGAAAAGGAAAGAAAACCATGGAGGGACCACACCAAACCCATGATAAAATTACAGCGTACACATAATAGGAAAAAACCTATTATGAAAAAAAACCATGATTTCCTTCATGAAAATCATTTCATACTTTGAACTCCAAATACTAGAAAAAAAAGACAAAATTCTCAATATATTAAAACATTTATCATTAGTCAATCCTCTCACATTCCAAAAAAGACATTAACTTCAAGAAGTTTTTGCATGGGAGGATTTAGTATTAACTTTCTTTAACCTATCCCTACCAGGTTTTATTGTAATTTGAATCGGTCCATCATACTCTTTAATATTATAATTTTCCCTCTCATCAAGCATATTAGTCCATTTAGAAGTTATTTTCAATTTCTCAACAAAATGAGCCTTTTTAAACGTCAAAGGAGTATGAATTGTCACTAAGCTATTATGAGTTGAATCTAATTGTTGTAAATCCTGCAAACTATTGACAACAGGAGTAATATCCTCCAAAGAAAGCATATTAGCCAAAGAATCAAATTCCACTGGCACACTACCATCAATATTCTTAATAAAAGAAGATTCATTGACAACACAAATATTATAATGATTAACCACCACTGGCTCCACAACAAATTCAACCACAACCACTTGAGCTAAAGAGTCCCTATCAACTCATTTTGTATATTATGCCCAAGGTAATAGTTCTAAATTTCATTCTCTTTGATTCAAAGAATATGTTCTTGCTTAATTGGATCAAATTCTGCAATCGTTTCAATTAGACTTAGAAAAATTGCATTAACTTCTTGATGGCTCTTTTCATTGTTGCTAAGGAAGGCTAAGTTATTTTTACCAAGAGTTTTAACAACTGCAATAATTTTTAACAACACATTTCTCCATTATTCTCTATCTCTATTTATTTATTCTTGAACATATTTGTCTATTGTTTTTCTTTTTTGCCAATCTCATATACTTATCTATATATTTTTATATGAAATAAAAGAATTATAATATTAAAATACTACTAAAGATAAGTATATAAAAAAGAATGAGTTAAAACAGTAAAACCTAATTCTAACTGTCAAGAAAATAACTCGCCTGTAGACTCATAGTATATTGAAGTCTCAAGTCACTTTCTCTACTTTAGTAAGTGATTAAATTTAATTTCCAAATTTAATTTTTTTCATAAACTTGCACAATTTATTTTTAGATTAATCATTAATAAAATAATTAAAAAAATTATTTTGAAGATCAATCACGTAGTTGATAAGCATTTGGGGTAGAAGCTTAATAATATATAAAACTTATTTATACAATAAAAAAATCACAATATTAGATTTAAGATTACTAAAATAACACTTTTTTAATAGAAAACACAATTATAATGTGATAAAGAACATTTAATCAGGGTCGACTTAAGGCTCAAACAAGTAAATTAAGTGAATAACCGTGCAACAAGTTTTAGTTTTTGACTTTTAACCTTTAATATGATATGAAATAGTGTCATGCTAAAAGGAGAGAAATGTCAACCAATTCCTTTTGCCGCTTGAAATAAAGACATTGAGACACATGCACAAGACACATAAGAGATGAAAATAAATTAATGAATATTTATTAATGTGTCACAAACTGAACTACTAAAATAATATTAATATAGGAAACAAGGAGGAAAAACTATAATAAAATGAGAGAAAAGAAAAAAAATAAAAATAAAAATTATTAGTAAGAAAATAGAACTATAGCCGAGAAATCTCTTTTTCCTAAACAAAAATATAATTTATTGAAAAAAAGATGTTAGTTCATTAATATTTTAATAGTCACTCATTATTTTTTAATTAAATTTTATTATCAAAATAACGTGACAATTAATTTAATAAAGATATATTAATATTATTCTTTTAGCATTTTTATAAAAATATAAAGCAATGACTTTACTTGCTTAAACCGCTCTAATATCCATAATATCATTTATAAATAGATTATTATTAATTAGTTGCAATCTTTAAAAGTTAAGACTTAACAATTTAATTATACTTTTATGATACTATAAGTTATAAGTATAAGACTTAATAAGATTGTTTTATCTAAAGAGATAAGATTACCAAAATCTATAAAATAATGACTTATCATAAGAAGACTTTCTTCAATTTATGCGTTTTCACATTATTTAAATTACACTCATTTTATTACTTATTGGCTTGAATGTTGAAGCACCATCAACAAATCACAACAAGAAAATATGAAATTATACATTTATTGAAAATATGAATTATCATTAATAAATAAAAAGTAGAGATACAATTTTATATTATCATCGAGTATGGTTATCGGTAATATGTTTATATAGTAAACAATACATTAATCATTGATTCCATCGGTAGATGTAATATTAACATTTTAAAAATAATTATTTTTAGCTGGAATTATATTTGGCGTTTCTGGGGTTTTAACCCCACTAATGGTTTTACCAGGGATTTGAAATTCTCTTGGAAAAGCAAACGTGACAAATGGATTACCGAAAGTTTTTAGCAATCCTTGGAAATAGTGCAACTTACCGGGGTTCCGAAAATCCTGGGTATTAATGGGGGTTCTGATAACCTCTGTTAATACATGGGATTATGAAAACTCCTGTTAATGTATGAGGTTTTGGAAAACCCCCATTAATGCCTGGGGTTTTGAAAACCCCCGTTAATGCCAGGGGTTCCAAAAACCCCTCGTTACTGCATGGAGTTTTGAAAACCCCCGTTAATGTATGAGTTTCCAAAGACACCCATTAATTCCTCAAAAATCCCTATTAATACAAAAAAGTTAGTGCTTATATTGTTATGGCATTGCTATAATGCTAAAGTTGTACTTTCCCGATAATTGATTTGTTTAGTTAATTCTTTGAGTACGAAAAGAACTTTATTCTATGGAATTTTCTATTTATTGCTTAACATTTTGATTTTCATTATTATTTTAAAGGATGATTACATTTGACAATACAACCAAAACAAAAAACAATCATTTTCATAACACATCTCATTAACTAAAAAGCAAAAACTCCAAGGCCACTTCAAATTGAGCAATCAATACAAATATTCATTCAAACGGTACCAATGCAAATATTCATTCAAATGGTACTAGTAGTGGACTAGCAGTCATAATGCTCTTAATATAATAAGTGTTGGAGATGTAGCATTTGAAAGTATCTACCTATAATAAACCAAATATTAAAGGAAATTAGAGTTGTTCCCCATTAGCAAAATTAACCAAAAGTTTCCTAGAAGCATATTTGTTGACAAATTCCAAAAGTAAACAAAAAATATCGTCTAATGCGGTGTTGGATGTTGATAATTTGTTTCTTCGTTAGGAACACTTCCTTGATCAGATACCTAACATATAAAAAATAATGATAATTAATAACTTTCAAATAATAATATCAAACATATATTAATTTAATCAAGATTTAAATATTACCGTTGGTGCATGATGCATAGTAAAATCACGAGGCAACTCTCCTTGATAATTTTGTATCAAAAAATTAACCATTGCCTTCATTTCATTGAGTTGGGCTGTTAATGTAGAAACCTATTTTAAAACACAAAATTAATTAAAATAATCAAAATAGAGAAAGTAACTCTTATTTTCTACTTTTGAAGAAAAAAATGGAGCTCTTTTGACAATCTTGGTTTACATAACATATTACTTTAAACATATTCAAACGTCAAATTTGATAAAAGTAATGCATCATGATCAAAACTAAAAAATTAACCTGATTTTGTAACTGAGCATTAGAAGGATAACTTGAAGATGTTCCATTATATGAATGACCCTTGGAGCCAAACACTTTAGATGGGAAAGGACCCAAACCCAAACCCCTAACACGTCCACAATGTAAGCTTCCGAAAGCAAAAGCTAAGGAATCAGTACTTGATATTTCTTTTGATACAAATGATGATGATGTTGATTCATATACTTGAATTTTTTTCCTACAAAGAACATAATAAGAAACTAATTAAAATAACACAAAGTATGGTTGACAATTATAGACTTTATTAGAATTGAACTTACATTGATTTCCCTCGCTTCATCACTCACAAAGGCTTCATTAGCATGTTTATGTGTTGTATCCATACCTCTCCTCTACTAATCTTGTGGCCACACTCTTTTTCCTATAAAATTCAATCTTTGGAATAGTTTCCATTGTTGAAATGTGAAAAATACCTGTAACCATCCAATAAGATCACTACATATTTCTTCAAACTCACCTTAACTTTGTTCACTCACTCTCTCATACCCACTCGGTTCTTTCTTCCTTCTTTCTTCTTCCTTCGCCAACCCATTTTCTTTTTCTTTTCTTTTCTTTTTCATCCAAATATGTCCTCCACTCACGCAAACCCAGCAACATCATCCACTCTCATCTTCCTTTCAATCTTACTCCTTTCTTTTGCAACGATAACAAAATCTGACAACCCATTGTGCCTGTATCTTGTGTCTTTACACAAATATTTACATTCTTTTTTTTTGTTTCTTCATTCACATATGGTAAGGCCACATTTTAAGGTCCCCAAAACGGTTGAAGAATGTCAAAACTGAAACAAACATCCTTAGATTCCCTCCTTTTGCAATCCTATATTAGTTACCTTTTTTTTCCTCATACTCGCAAATTTTCAATGTTTGAATTACGTGTGACTTTTATCTTGCTTATTCCTTCCTCAATATAATTTTCCTATACAATTGGTTGTGCAAGAGAATTAAGAAGAAACAGGGGAAAAAAAAGAGCAGGAAGTACCCAACCAAAGAGCAAAATTTGATATGAAGCACTTGAACAGAAGTAGCAATCACAATTACGATGATTGTCATGGTTGTGGTGGATGTTGCATCACACTGCAGTGGCTATGGCACTATGGCAAAATAAGCAGTGAGTTAGGGAAACAAAATCGCAATTAATGACGAAGGGAAACAAAATCGAAACGAAAACGAAATTGACGAAATATGGAGATGAAATCGAAATCGAAATAAGGAGATTGGTAAAATGTCGGGAGACGAAATAGGGAGACGATATTGGAAGGAGGGAGATCGATCTTCGTTACCTTAAACTTCAAACATTAAGACAAGAAGTACGGTGGAGAAGAGATTGGTGGAGACGAACGATGGAGAAGAGAATGGTGGAGACGAACAATGGAGAAGAGAACGGTGGAGAAGAGAACGGCGGAGACAAATGTATGATTCTGTTTTGATTTCTTCTAGGTTAACATGGTAGCCACATGAAAGAAAGAAAGAAAGAAAGAGGTTTGTCTATTAAACATTAAATTAGGATTTAAACTTTATGGGAGTTTCTTGAAAAACCCCAGATACTTAACAGAGATTTTTTTAAAAAACTCTAGTACTTACCGAGGGTTTTTAAAACCTCAAGTATACCGTTTTTTACTTGAGGTTATTATACCCCCAAGTAAAAAAACCCAACTAAAATTATGTTTTTTTGTAGTGTAGAAAGAGAAAACATGAATTTGTAATGTTTACTTAATTATTATATGATTAATAGAATTACATGTATTTTATTGATAAAATTTATCGATGAATAAAATATTTCGTAGACAAAATTTTATATTACTAATAAATGCAGTCATCAATAATTCATTTTTGCACATCGATAAATGTGAAACAATTAAAGGGAACATAAAATTTGTAATGTTTATTGTATATTTGATGGGTTTATCCATGAGTAAAGTTGACATCAAGGAGAGAGTATTTATGACAATCTTTTATTGATGGATAGTGTGGTAGGTAAGTTATTTCTATAGTAAGTGTATTATTTTTATTGGTAAGTTAAATAGGAAATTAACAACATTAAACTTAGATAAACATTTACGTCATTTTCATATTATTTTGGACTAAATATTATTATAGACAATATCATGTACTTTTTCCTCATGAACAATCTAAAAGATAAGTTGTAAATAAATAATATAATTGGCAAACAACTACAGTTGGTACTTCAATTACCAAACATATTCATTCTATCTATAGCTAAATTAAGCAGAAGATTCCTACATTCTTGACCAAACGGAGGAAATTCATGATCGATATTTATCCATTGCGTTGAATCAATTAGATGATGAAAAAGCCTGTAACATCTTCTCTCATCTGCATGTTATCTAAGGTTTTTAACATCTTTTGGGTTTACAAGCAAACACTTAAGTATGGTATGATTAAAAGATACCAAACAACTTTCATAAGGGTCCATCCTTTTCTATCTCTTGACTATTATCTTCACTATTGTTTTTCTGTTTATAGTATGATAACCCACACTTTGGACATGTTTTCAACCTTCAAATTCTTTCTTGTATAATATGCGAGCATTAGGACATTCATGTATCATCTTATACTTTATTCCCATCAGACAAAAATTTTTCTTGGCCTCATAATTACGAGTAGGTAGTGTATTTCCATATGGAAGCATTTCCTTCAACAAAATGAGCAATTATTTGAAACTTTTATTGGTCGACCCATTACCTTCAAATTCATCAGCCTTAACATCGTTGACACCCGTGTGAACTTAGTTGAATTGACATACAATGGAGTCTCCACATTAGTAGATATTGTCTTGTACACATGCATTTGAACAAAAGCTTCTACACCAACATCGTGACTCATATCCTCTAACCAGTCTTCCTCCAATCGCTTTTCCATGGTGGAATCGACAACATCTTTTGTTTAGGAGACATGGGAAGTTTATTAATTCGCTATGTCATGTCCAAGCTGTGTAGCTTTAAAGGAAACCATCACAAAGAAGGTATTCCTTAGTTTTGGTTGCATACAACCTTCCCCTATTCAAACTGTTGACATAAGGACATCTAAACTTGACTTCATCGCCGCTTCTACCTTAATTATGTTGTGCAAATATTATAAATTGTTCTACTCCTCTCTTATACTCATTAGTGATGCATGATGAATTAATTCAATCTCGGACCATACATATATGTATTGAAATTGTATAAATAATTTCACCATTCTTTAAATGAATGAGCATCCCACTTTTGTATTGAAGGTGTGACCCTATCTCATTCAAGAAGATTCACTTTTTTAATTCATTCATACATATCAATTTTAAATAACATTACTTAATTTTCACAAAATTTTTTTCCAACATTTATGATTGGTCTTCTAGTTACACAAAATGAAAGAGGTTATCAACCACATTCAAATATGCATTTGAAGATCAATACAAAATACAGTTAGCAAAAATTCACAAAATTTAAGATACACATATTAGAAAAAAAAAAAATATATATATATATATATATATATATATATATATATATATATATATATATATATATATATATATATATATATTAAAAATTAATAAAAAAAAA
>Ga0214545_1006382_pt1 | contig 20556 bp, 11 predicted proteins | sample CNSS4metaG_FD_160064 | JGI IMG/M metagenome (GOLD analysis project Ga0214545, IMG submission 160064) | Root nodule microbial communities from cowpea collected in UCLA plant growth center, Los Angeles, California, USA - CNSS4 | ecosystem: Host-associated > Plants > Roots > Nodule | place: USA...
AGCTACAAGTGAAGTTCACAAAGGAGAAAATTCAAAGCAAACACTTGAGTGAGACAAAAGAAGAAAGAAAAGAGTGGAGTGAAACACTTGAAGACTTTTAAAGTTTGTGCAAATTTGTGATTGTATTCATTTGAGTTGTATTTCTTCAAGTTTTCTTTCTTGTATCTCTATGGACTAATTAAGTGTCTTGGGAGAGCCTTAGGTGTTCTCTCATCTCTTAATTAGAACCTTTTAAAATAGTAAAGATGCTTGTAGACAGTGATTGTGTCTTGCAACATCAAGCCTCACCAAAGTAGGCCGCATAGTTAGATTTCAAATTTTTTGTTTTTTGTTGCTTAATTGTTAATGTGTGTCTAATTCTATTTTAGAAGTTTTGTGCAACATTCTTTGAATTCCTTTGCTTAGGAAAGATTTGGTATGTAAGCAACTCAAGTGATTCACCTCTCTTTCTTGGAAGAGAATTTAAGAAGTTAGCTATTTACTTCTTCTTTAGAATTTCTTAGTTAGCTTTAGTAATCATGGATAGTCAACCCTCCCTACATAGTGCAAGTGATTATAAGGATTCAATTCATAGTTTAAAACATGTTTCTCAACAACTCTATTCACTTGAACTATGGAGACAACAATAGGAAATTTACAAAGTGAAAGATCAATTGGAAAGAGATAGCCAAATTGCTCTCTTGAAGGAACAAATCAAAGCTTTAAAGAAAAGAGATGAGAAAGTCCAAAAAAAGCTAAAAAGTATGAGTAATTCTAGCAAAGGGTCTAGAAGTGGAGCTTCAATATATGAGGGAGATGAAGGATTAAGATTAGGAGAATATTATCAACAACCTTCCCACATTAGGAGACAAAGAAAATACCCTACTCCTAAAGAAGTTAAAGTAGACTTGCCTCACTTTAAAGGCAAGGATGATGTTGATGCTTATTTGGATTAGGAGATGAAGGTTGAGTAACTTTTTGCTTGCCATCAAGTTGGTGAAGAAAGGAAAATACCTCTAGCTACCCTAAGTTTTCAAGGGTAAGCTATGTATTGGTGGACTTCTATAGTCCAAGAACTAAGAACTAATGGGCCTTCAATTGAATATTGGAATGATCTTAAGTCAGCCCTTAGGAGGAGGCACATCCCCTCCTACTACAATAGGGAGCTCATGAACAAGCTCCAAAGACTCCAACAAAAAAATATGTTTATAGAAGAATATACACAGAAAATAGAGTTACTTATGATAAGGGCGAGGATAATTGAGGAAGAGTTATTACCATTTCTAGATTCTTAAGAACCTTGATATAAGAGATAAAGTTGACCTTCTACCTTACCAAGATTTGAATGATTTAGTGTAAATATGCATTAAGGTAGAACAACAAAATTTGAGAAAATCTTTTTCAAAAAGAAATCAAGCTCAAACTAACTCTTATGTTAAGAAGGATTTTAAGAAAGAAGAGAAAAAGGAAGAGCCACCTAGGAATCTAAGTAAAATATGAAGATAATGTGCTATGTGATGTAGTACCTATGGAAGCCTATCACATCTTATTGGGGAGACCTCGACAATTTGATAAGAAAACCATGCACAATGGTCTCACCAACGAGATTACCTTTACTCACAAGGCTAAAAACTTTGTTCTTCATCCTCTTTTGCCATCACAAGTGGCCGAGGATCAACTTCAAATGAAGAACAAAAGAGAAAAAGAGAAAGATGATGACAAAAAAAAAGTCCTCAAAAAGTCCAAAAGTTAAATAAAGATGAATCTGAGGCGGAAGAGATTGGTGTTCCTTCTCCCAAGGTCATTCAAAATGAGAACATTTTAACCATGAAATCTTTAAATCAAGTTCTCAATATTGAACAACCTTCATGCCTCCTACTGTGTAAAGGAACACTCACATGTACTGTCACATCTCTTGAGCTTAAGAATCTACCTCCTAAAATTGAAAATCTTTTGAAAGAGTTTGAGGATATATTCCCTAAGGAAGGGCCTGTTGGGCTTCCTCCCTTTAGAGGAATTGAACATCAAATAGATTTTTTGTGCCTGGGGCTAGTCTGCCAAATAGACCAGCCTATAGGACAAATCCTCAAGAAACAAAGGAGATAAAGTCACAAGTCCAAGAGTTGTTAGAGAAGGGTTGGGTTCAAAAGAGTCTTAACCCTTGTGCTGTGCCCGTTTTGTTAGTACCTAAAAAGGATGGGAAATGGAGAATGTGCTGTAATTGTAGAGCAATAAATAACATCACCATTAAATATAGGCATCCCATTCTTAGGCTTGATGAATTGCATGGGTCCCTCATGTTTTCTAAAATTGATCTAAAGAGTGGTTATCACCAAATAAGAATCAAAGAAGGTGATGAGTGGAAAACCACTTTTAAGACAAAATTTGGATTATATGAGTGGTTGGTGATGCCCTTTGGGCTTACTAATGCACCTAGCACATTCATGAGGCTAGTGAATCACGTTCTTAGTGAGTGCATAGGAAACTTTGTGGTTGTCTACTTTGATGACATTTTGATCTATAGCAAGAGCTTGCATGAGCACATAGACCATCTGAGGTTTGTCCTTACCATCCTTAGGGTAAATAGTTTATTTGCAAATAAAGATAAACGTACTTTTTTGTGTAGATAATGTTGTTTTCTTAGGTTTTGTAGTGAACAAAAATGGGGTCCATGTTGACCCTACAAAAATAAAGGCCATCCAAGAATGACCTACTCCTAAAAATGTTGGAGAGATTAGGAGTTTTCATGGTTTGGCAAGCTTTTATAGGAGGTTTGTTCCCAACTTCTCTACTTTGGCTTCACCCCTTAATGAACTTGTCAAGAAAGATGTGTCTTTTAATTGGGGTGAAAAACAAGAGTATGATTTTCAGTAACTCAAGGAAAAGCTCACCAATGCACCCATTCTAGCTTTACCAAACTTTTCAAAAACCTTTGAGCTAGAGTGTGATGCATTCGGTGTAGGAATATGTGTTGTGCTGTTGCAAGGAGGGCACCCAATTGCTTATTTCAGTGAAAAACTTCATGGTGCCTCCCTCCACTATCCCACCTATGACAAGGAATTATATGCCTTATTTAGGACCCTTCAAACTTGGGAACACTACCTTGTGTCCAAAGAGTTTGTCATTCATAGTGACCATGAGTTGCTAAAATATTTAAAGGGCCAACACAAGTTAAATAAAAGAAATGCTAAGTGGATGGAATTCTTGGAACAATTTCCTTATGTGATAAAGTACAAGAAGGGCAAAGGTAATGTGGTGGCTGACGCCTTGTCTAGAAGGCACACCTTGTTTTCAAAATTAGGAGCCCAAATTCTTGGATTTGATCACATTCCAGAAATGTATAATCAAGATTATGAGTTTTCCTCTACTTGTGCTAAATGTATGGAAAGACCTCAAGGAGGTTTCTATGTGAATGAGGGGTATTTGTTTAAAGAAGGAAAAATTTGTATTCCCCAATGTTCACAAAGAAAAATCCTTGTTCAAGAAACACATGAAGGGGGATTAATGGGTCATTTTATGGTAGAAAAAACCCTAGGTCTTTTAAAAGAAAAATTCTTTTGGCCCCATATGAGGAAAGATGTCCAAAGGCATTGTAATAGATGTATTTCATGCTTACAATCTAAGTCTAAAACAATGCCTCATGGATTATACACCCCTTTGCCTGTTGCTTCAGCCCCTTGGGAAGATATAAGTATGGATTTTGTCTTAGGACTCCCAAGAACACAAAGAGGTTTTGATTCCATTTTTGTGGTGGTAGACCGTTTTAGCAAAATGACACATTTTATACCCTGCCACAAAGTGGATGATGCTAGCAACATAGCTAGGCTTTTGTTTAGAGATGTGGTCAGGCTTCATGGTATACCCCGCACCATAGTTTTTGATAGAGATACTAAGTTCCTTAGCCATTTTTGGAAAACTCTTTGGTCAAGGCTAGGAACTAAACTTAATTTCTCTACTTCATGTCACCCACAAACTAATGGACAAACTGAAGTTGTTAATAGATATTTGTCTACTATGCTAAGGGCAATTTTGAAAGGAAACCACAAATCTTGGGATGGATACCTTCCCCATATTGAGTTTGCTTACAATAGAGTAGTTCATAGGACTACTAAGATCTCTCCAGCAACAAACGAAGAGGTATGCTAAATACAACAATAAGGAAAAGAGGGAAATGATTTTTGAAGAAGAGGATTGGGTGTGGCTACACCTTAGAAAAGATAGATTTCCTAAGAAAAGGAAGTCTAAACTTAGCCCTAGAGGTGATGGTCCCTTTAAAGAACTGAAAAGAGTCAATGATAATGCATATAGGCTAGAGTTACCTGAGGAATATAATGTACATGCCACCTTTAATGTTGTTGACTTAATACCTTTTGCAGGTGGTACAGATGATGAGGCAAAAAATTTCAGATTTGAGGACAAATCCTTCTTAAGAGGAAGGGGATCATGAAATGCCTCTAGCTCAGGGGCCTACAACAAGACAATGGCTAGGAGAATACAAGAGGAATGTGCCTCGAATGCACAAACAAGGCCCAAGATGAACTTCACATTGGCCAAGGAAGATGTGAAGACCTAGCCTAAGACTTTTTGTTTGTAAATATTAGAATAAGGTTTATTTTTTGGGCCTTGTATTTTGGGCTTAGTAGAATAGGGTTTTGTTTGGGCCATGTATTGGGCCTTGGAGGGTTTTTGGGCCTTGAAGTGAATTGGAACAAAGGAGAGTTGTGTTGGCAAAAGCAAATACAAGTCTAATGCTGAAGCAAGATTTTGATGATGATAAAAGAAGCCTAAAAGCCATTTGGAAGTCAATTTGAAGAACATGTGTTTTTATGTTTAAAACTGTCTTGTAAATTGTACTTAGATTAGTTAGAATCAACATGCAAAGATAAAAAATCTGGTATTTCTCGAAAAATCAATGTGATAATTGATTATCCTGAGCTGAGTCAATTTTTTCAGAAAAGCACTGGAATAATCGATTATCACCTCTGATAATTGATTATCTGCTCAAAACTTTGCTTTCAGAAAATGCACTAGAATAATCGATTATCAATAGTGATAATCGATTATCCTTGTCAGTTTGAGCGCGACTGTTCAATTTTTGACCTAATTTTTGGAACCCTTATTTAAGGAACATTAGGGTTACATCGAACTCACCTTTTCGAGAAGCTAGAGTGCTAGTGCTATAACTGCAAAGAGAGTTCTCCGAGTGTTCTCAAAAGAAGCTTTGAAAAACCTAGTGTGGGTAGAGTGATAACCTTTCTTGAGAGGTTTTCTAGGAGATTGAGTGTTGTTGTTGTTGCTAGGAAAGCTGAGGTCAAGGTTCTCTGTGTGATTCAGAGAAAGGGGTTCATCTCTTATGTGTTCAAGAGAGGTGTTTTCTTTCCTTAATCTTTTACTATCTGATTGTAAATCTAATATTTATTAGTGATTGAGTTAATCTCTTTATTTGAAGAGATTAACAACTGGACGTAGGATCTTTTGATTTGAACCAGTATAAATACTTATGTTGAATCTTCTTCTCTATCTCTATATTGAATCTACTGTTGCATATAAAGGAACTAATATCTAATTAATCGGTAAAATTTCGGAAAAATGTTAAAGTATTAATTTTATTACTTAAAACCAATTCACCCCCCTCTTGGTTTTTGTCCAAATGATTAAACATTCTACTGCGCGATACCAACAAGTTGGGCTTGAAATTGGACCACAAAAAAGGAGAGCATATTTCATGAGGATCTAGATCCTTCTTGCTCAAAGCTTGGTCACCAAGCTTCTTCTATGCGCCTACATGCATGCTCCTTGTGACTTGCTTAGGTGGCAAGTCACATTTGCCTCATGCTTTCTTTTTGGCTCCAAATACCACATTCTAGATCCTTTTTCCCTCCATTTTTTCTAGACCACTTATCTCTCCTTTTCTACTATAAATAGAGAGCTTAGGACCCTTGTATTTTCATTCATGAATATAGTAGAGAAACTCTGTTGAGATGACTCAGACTCCTCTCTATTTGTGAATCAACTTAGGCTGTTGGTTTCCTCTAGCCTCCTTCCTTGACTGTTGGCCTCACCTCACTTGAGAGCTTCTCCAAACACTATTGTCGCACCACTCCTACTCTCATCTTCTAGCTTCCGCACCTTCATCCTTCTCCATGGAAGCCTCATCAATTCCGCATGGCTTCTTCTTGGCTTCTTTACTATTGAAGATGGACTCATTAAAAGGTTTGCTTGGACAAATTTCTCCATTAGTAATTAGGAAAAAGATGAAATCAACTCTTTTATAAATTAAAATTAACTTGTGTAAGTCTAAATTAAGAACTTAGAGAAATGATTTAAAGCTTTCCACAAATTAGTTTATACATGAAATAATTTTATCTTATGATAAACTTATTTATTTATTTTTCTTCTGTAGAAGTGTTTATAAAAAACAAAATAGAGTGAGATTCTAAATCTTAAGAATATTTCAACTTTACCAAATTTGTGAATTTGAAATCTAAGGGGTTTGTGGCTATCAAACACCTCCACACAAAATGTACCCATGCTTCATATGTTATGCATAATTTATGTGAGATTCGATGAGCATAAATAAGAAATTTTAGGTATAGAGAACATTTTCTCTAACTTCCATTATAATGAGAAGGAGAAAGAAAAGGAACAAGTGAATCAAGGTTCATGTTTATGAATCATATTCATGTTATATATATAATCAATTCTAGAATCCCACAATGGTATGGTAAAGACATCTATCAACTAATAATTGGAGTTAACGAATTGACTAATAAAGTCTCTAGATGATTTTTTTTTTTCTTTTATAATTGAAGTGGCAATTTATATATTTGGTTCTCTCGTGGAATATTGAATTTAAGGAAATATAAAGAAAAAACTTACATATTATGAGTGAGAGCCAATTGTATATTATCTCCGAATATTAATTTTTTCATTAACTACTTAGCCAAATAAGGTCACAAATGGTAAAAGGCACAATTTTATTGTCAACTTTTAAACTATATATCTTGTCTACATTCTGCTTCTTGTTTTTTTAGGAAATCAAGTTGTCACTAATAAAGATATAACATTTAAAAGTGGAAGAGCCTGTCCAATATACATGAGTATCCCACAACCGAAATATGATTATTATGTTTATATAGTAAAACTTTTCCTCTAAAAATTCCTTTAATGTACTTTAAAATGTCAATGGTTACATTCTAATGTCTTGTACATGTATAATTAAGAAACTAATTTCTAAAGAAGAGGGATCATGATGAGTTCGGTTTTCCAACCAATCTCTTGTACCTTTCAAGATCTAAAAATGACACTCTATAAGTTAAGATCATGATCCATACGTGTGTCACGAGGCTTACTAGTTCAATCTCTTCTAAAATATCCAATGTGATATTTTTCTATGATATTAGAGTTTCAGTGTTAGATTGTTTACTTCAATTCCTAAAAATTATTTAAGTCTATCAATATTTTCTGTTCGAAAATGATGACAAAGATGTTTTATTTTTAAAATGTAATGGTGATCACTACTTGTAAGAACACACCAATGTACATTACTGGTAGATACACCTAATGACTAAATAACAATAAAACACAAAATGGTCAACTTTAATTAGACTCGTAACAAACTATTGGACTACTCTACTAAATCTACCAAACCATGTTCTAGTAGACTGTTCAAGATCATATAAATATTTGCATAAACAACATACTAAGTTGAAAGACCTTTGAACAACAAAATAAGGAGGTTATACCACATAAACTTACTATAGGAATCACCAGGTTGGAAGACTTTTTTTTATCCAAATAATAAAGAGGCCAATGTCGAAGAAAAGCTATGACAAATAATAATTTAATAAAGGCCATCAGAGTGATAGGAGAAAAGGTGCTACCATTGTCCAGTCTAAAGCTTTGAAACCTAAATGAACTTTGACTCTATCAATATTTCAATTAAAGCTAACTTTGAATGTAAAGATCCATCGACAACCAATAACAAATTTCCTAGTAGACAAAGGAGCAAGATCTTTATTACCATTGTCATGAAGAACAAACATTTTTTCAAGTATGAATTGTCTTTAACTAGAATAGTCTAAGACATCATCTGTAATTTTACAAATTGGCGTAAAGAAAATGGAAGAGTCAAATATAATGGAATGACAACAAACTATGATATCTCAAAGTGACACAATGGAAAATAATTACAAGTGAAGTGAGTTGATGACTCCTCTTCCACGCATCATATGCGCATGGCTTAAAGAAAAGCATGGAAGGTGAGGAAGCAATGAAGAAATGGAGATGATGGATGTTTGGCTTTGTGATAAGGAGGTATGAAAGTGCTCTCAAGAGGGGTTAGGTCAACTCTCAAGAAAGGGTGGCTAGAGGAAACCTAAAGGAGAGCCCTAGCCTAAGGGATTCACAAAAGGGAGAGTGGTCTGGAGTCATTTCAACAAAGTTTCTCTACTATATTCATAAATGAATTTACAAGAGGTATGCTCCTCTATCTATAGGAGCAAAAGAGAGCTAGCTGTCTCCAAAAAGAGAGGGAAATGCAAACTCTAGAATTTGAAATTTGGAGCCAAAGGAGGGCATGCTTCTAGTGTGACTTACCATGTGGCTAGGTCACACTTTCCACACCTTGGAACATATGTGGAGAAATAAAACCCTAGCCTAAAGCTAGCACACATCCTAGGGTAAAAACCCTAATTCATGTGTCTCCATACAAGGCCCATCTCCTTTCGGAAAAAACTACACTAATAGGCCTAAATGCCCAATAAGGCCCACATACAAGGTCCAAAGATAACCTAATACCACTTGGCCCAAAATACAAGGCCCAAATAAACCTATTCTAATATTTACAAAGAGTCTAAGACTAGGTCTTCAAATATTCCTTAGCCCATGTGAACATCAACTTGGGCCTACTAAGCTTAGAAAAAGACTAGCCTTCTTGTATCCTTTTGGCCATTTCTCTTATTGTTGTCCCTTTAGCTAAAGGTATGCCATCATCCCTTCCATCTTGAGAAGGGTTTGACCCACATGCAAAAGGAATAAAGTTAGTAACATTAAAGGTAGTAACATTAACTCCTACCTCACAGATGACCTCTCTCCTCCCCTATTATTGTACCTTATGTACCTCTCAGTTTGTTGTTGAATTTGATTTTTAACACTCATGAAATTTCTTTATAAACTTAAATTTAGTTGCCTCTTCTTTATTAGCAAAGTCAAAAGATGTAGGAAGTGGTGGTAAATATGATGAAGTAAGAGGATTCAAACCATAAATAGTCTCAAAAGGAGAGATCTTAGTAGTCCTATGAACCACCCTATTGTAAGCAAACTCAATATGGGTAGGTACTCATCCCAAGCTTTGTGATTACCTTCCAAGATTTCCCTAAACATAGTGGAGAGAGAGACCAATTGACAACTTCTATTTGCCCATTAGTTTGTGGGTGACAAGAAGTAGAAAAGTTAAGTTTAGTTTCTAGTCTTAACCAAAGAGTTTTCCAAATTTGACTAAGAAACTTAGAGTCTTTATTTGACACTATGGTGCGGGGTTTCCTTAAAGTCTCATCACGTCTCTAAGGCAAAGCCTAACAATGTTGCTTGCATCATCTGGAACACCCCAATTTTGGGATGTCACGGATAGTTAGAAAACGAATGCATTTGATGAAAAAAGATTATCATTGAAAATATACTAATAAAAAAAACTTTTAATTTAATTTAAATTACATAATTTCAAACGTCACTTTGTCAAAAACTTCCAATATCAATTGCGGACAAAATAATATTACATATATTTTAATATCTGATTTAAAACAACTAAATAAATTATAAAATCTCCCGAGTTCACCCCAGCCTCTCGTCGATCTACTTCATGCCAAGATTATCTGCAATATCATCTGCTCCCATATAACACACACATTATACGATCATCGCACATACAACAAACACACAAACAAACAAATAGGGGTAAGCTAACAAAAAACAATGATATTCATAAAAGACATTCGTAAATAAAACATGTCCAATAATACTCAACGTCGCATTCAATTAACATGGAAACTTTATGATCACAATCCAACCTTGGTTTGAACACACAAACCTCAAATCCAAACAATCATACTAAACCAAACATATTTTCCTTATGATTTAACCTACTGCATCTAAAAGAATCATACTAAACCAAACATATTATCCATGATCACATTCATCTAAAATCTTCGTTAAATTCCACCAAGAACTTTCAAGCAAGGCAAAACACTCTCAACATGCAACACATAAGAATTTCATATTGCCAACAAAATACTCACCATCACATCATGCATGGTAAATAAAATTCCATAGCACAAACCCATCAACCAAGAAAAACCACCAATCACATAACTCATTTATTCACGTCACTCTCCCATCGTGAATCACAACCTTGCACACCTTCATGCCTCAACATCCTCACTTACATCTCTCTCTCTTGGAAATAACTCATTCTTATAATTTTATCCAATCCAACTTAACAACACACTATGCAAATGATTTGGGATTTTAGAAATAAAACTGCAGCTTGTGTAAAACTCCAAAAATTATGTATTTATATTGAAATTAAAGATGATTGAATCAAGAATCAAATGCAACAAAAACCAACTTAATTGATTAACTATAGAGAAAGTTATGCACCAAACAAGCAACAAAGGTCAATGTTGTCAACAACCAAACTACAAGAACCTTGCGATAAAAACTGCTCTCACTACAGAACTCCGATTCAAGATCCGACCGGTCAAAGTCAAGAACTATGTGTTAAGGATAAGCTGTTATATATCCAGATCGATCCAACGGTTAATGAAGTGGGAACCTTCATTTTAGGAAAAGTGTGCAGTGTAGAAAAATGGATAGTGCCTCAAAACGCTTCAAACAACATAGAAAGCAAACTCAGCTTCCCCTACAGTAGACATCCATGCTTTTCAAGTTTCATTCATCAAGCAAACAACAAGAAGACAATAGAAGAAAGCAAGGTTGGCTTCCCCTACCTTGTTAGCAACCTCCAATCCTTTCTCCCGTAGTCTCTTCCACGGTTCCTCTCTTTCTACTGTTAAACTCTCGTTTTCTCCTCTCATCCACCTCCTCTCCCACCTTTTAGAAACCCTAAAGTGTTTTATCTCTTTTTTTTTTTCAAAATCTTATCTTTTTCATCTATAATTAACATCCCTAATCTTTTCTATTAATATTTTAAAATTAAATCTTTTCAATTAAGATTTAAAAAAAAAAACTAAAAATAAAAACAAACCAAAATCTTAACTAGTTTTCAAGTTTCTAAAGAAAACAAAAAAAAAAAACATTAAAAATGAAATCTTGTGCAGCAACCACAAAATAATAACCTACTGCATGGATCATGATTTATCAACTGGAGAAGAGATTCATAAAAACTAATGAAATTTATGTAGGTCCCATAGCAAAAGAGAAGAAGAAAAGTAGTTTATCATATAGGAGAATATATTTTGCTTTCCAAATAGGTTCGAACCCAGTCACCAAAGCACTAAACAAGTACAATCTACCACCACACTGTATGCTTTCTCATAATATAATATGCATGAATAAACTATAACGTATATTGTGCATCTGCCATAATTGAATAATAAAATAATTAAAACCACTAAATGAACACAACCAGGATTGAACCCAAGTACCTACACGCTCATATTCACTCTCCAACAAAGAAGCCAATTACTTTTCCATATATTAATACACACCACTTAATTATATACATATATTCTCAACATTACATATAATATTAAAATTTAAAATAAATAAAATAGTAACTTACATCACTTAAGTAATTATTATAAATACAACAATAACTTAAATAACTCAAATAATAATTATTTTATAATTTAAAAACCTAATTAAATTAAATAAATCAACAATATTAATCAAGCCATAATTTTTTCTCATGTGTCCCCCTTTAGTCTAATTTTTCCCGAGTCTTACATCATCCACTTTGTGGCAGGGTATAAAATGTGGCATTTTACTAAAATGATCAACCACCATAAATATGAAATCATAACCCCTTTGGGGTTTTAGGAGACCAAGAACAAAACTCATGCTAATATCTTCCCAAGGGGCTGAAGCAACATGAAAGGGGATGTAAAGTCCATGAGGCATTGTCCTAGAGTTAGATTGTAGACATGAGATGCATCTATGGCAATGTCTTTGGACATGCTTCCTCATATGTGGCTAAGAGAATTGTTTTTCCTTAAGCAAACTAAAGGTTTTTTCTACCCTAAAATGGCCCATGAGTCCCGCTTCGTGTGTTTTCTGTGTGAACCTTGGGATATACAAATTTTCCCTTTTTAAGTAAGTACCCTTCATTCATATAGGAGGCACACCTTGTTTTCAAAATTGGGATCCTAAGCTTTTGGATTTCATCACATTTTAGAAATGTATGCTCAAGATTCTAAGTTTTTTTCCACTTATGTTGAGTGTTTAGAGAGAGCTCAATGGGTTATTTCTTTTCCAGAAGGGTTGTTGTCTTTTAACTTTGTGGAATCTTATATTTAAAGACTTTCATAACTGGATTAACCTTGAAATTTTTACTTAAATTTGTAATTGAACTAACCAACTCTATTGATAATTAATTATGTTGATAATTGAATTATCCAATTCAGTTGACAATCTTCGTATCTTCTTAAATCTCTATGATCTTCACTTGAATAATAATCTTGAAAATATTATTTAATCTTAAGAGATTTCCCTTTATCTAATAATCTTGGAAATATTCTTCAAATCTTCAGGAATTTTCTCCTAATTTGCATAATATAAATCAAATACTCATCTTTTCCAATTTTATTAAATAAACCTTAAAATATCTAAAAGGATAATAATAAAATATAAAAATAAACAAAAAATAAAACATGATAATGCCAATTATCACCTTTGAAACCTTCATTTTCCAATCTAGGTATGTTTCTACATCATCCTTCCTATGGAAGTGAGGGAGATCTACCCTTGTTTCTTTTGGGACATGGTCCCTTCTAGTTATCCTTAGTAGTAAAGGAGAAGGTTAATAAAATTGGTCAATTATCCTACTATCCTCATGATAGTGTGTGATGATGTAAGAGTCTTAGAGCTCCTTGAATGGATCCTACTCCTATTATTCTTTGTAAGTCTCTCATACTTTTTGCTTTAAAATCCTAAGTTCCTCCTCTATGATAACAAGTTGGGCCCCTTTTTCAGTTTTCTCTTTTTCCTTTAGAATGGCTTATTGTGTCCTCCAAATTTGTAGCAACTTTAGCTTTTAAATCATTTGCTTTAAACATTTTTTAGCCTCTTCACTAGAGTCACTACCTATTTGGCAAGGATTCCTAAACATGCTTACGATTCTTTATTTTTTTGGTTTTTGACTTTGCCTTTCAAAGAAATTCCAAAGAGGGAGTAGATAACAAATTTCTTGAGCTCATTTCCAGAAAAAGAGGTGAATCTCTTGAATTGCTTAAGTACCAAGGCATTGGTTCACCTCCAAAAAGAGTTTACACCAAAGATATACACCAAAACCAAAAGGAGGCCAAAGAAAGCAAAGCAAGAAAATGCTTAAAATAAATGAAAGCTAAACCCAAAGAGAGAATTCATGCGACAAAACTAGAGATTGCCGAATTGAAACAAGTAAGAAATAAGGCTAAGAAAGAAAGTTAAGCATGTTAGTTTTGAAATGGTTGAAATGCCAAGAAGGCGGGGCGGCAGTTGAATTGGCTAGTTAAAAATTTAAGCTATCTTTGCAAGCTAAAAACCACCTTTAATTGAATCAATTAGATCACCAAGTTAGGATGCAAAATGTGTTGGACAATATACTTTCAGTCGATCAAAAATAGAGTTAACAGATTGATTTTATTAAACAGATTCTGTTCTGGTACAATAAATCGATCGAAACAGGAAAACAGTTGACTGAAACACTAGGAAAAATGCATAAATGTATATTCGAGTTTTAAACCAGGAACAATGCACAAGAATGATCAAGACCAGTTCTAAATGATTATACAAACATGCTCAATACTGCAGATGTCATGAAAACATGCAAGAACATGAAAAAGATGATTAAAACACAAGTTCTTGAAACTTTAAAATGAAAATGCAAGAGAGAAAGGTTAGAGAAGAGAGAAGACCACGAGATTTTTATACTGGTTCACTTAACCCTGAGCTACATCCAGTTTGTCAAGACAACATGAGCTTGACTTTGCACTATTTCAAAAGATTTACAAAGTATCCACCCTTACACTTTCAAAATATGCAAAAACACCACAAAAGACTCTTGAATAACACAAGAATCACACCAGCACTCAAGAACCCTCTTGCAGACTTGGAAAACCACCAGGCACACACACAAAGCTTGAGAAAGATCAAACCTCAGTGGTAACACAACCCAGCCTACCATAAACCACTTTCTCCAAGCATCAAACCAAGCCAAAAGCTCCAAGAATTGATCTAAGATCAATCTTCAACTATTGCAAAACTATATGATCACGAAGGAGAGAGTTTCCACACGTTTGCTGAACAAATTCGCACTCTAAAATGATCAACAAACCTCTCTTTCAAAAATCACAGCTTTAATAGTCAAACTGTTACGAAATTCAACAGGTTGATTTTCAAATCAATCGGTTGATTTCACTTGACTTAAGTGAAATCAGTTGATTAAAAACTAAATCAACTGATTGAATTTATTGCAGTTTAAGACTACTGCAGCCAACCTTTTAACCTGTTAAAAAACCATTCAACAGATTAAAAGAGACATTTTAACCTGGTGAAAAACCATTCAACAGATTAAAAGACACACCTAAGACCAAATACATCTAATTATTGCTACAAGGTCTACAATATGAATTACAAACATCAAATACACTTTCTTAATGATGTAACTATGTGGAAAGCACACATTCTAGCCTTGATCAACATGAGTATCATCAAATCTCCTTTCCTTCATTAATGTAGACTTCATTCCAGTGGTAATGGCTTCAAGATAGTTCAAAAGAGCTTTATTCAATCTTCATCAAATCCTCAGGAAGCAAACCACCTTGGCTTCTCATGTCAACAATCTCTGTGAGACCCATTAAATTTAAATAATTAAATAAATAATTATTTAATAAATGCGGGTAAGAGAAGCCTTTATGGCATTAAATACTAACCTTCGTGACGTGGAAAAGTACTAGCTCAAGTGGTTGAGAGTACTTTGATTATGTGAGAGGACTTGGGTTCGAGTCCTATGTGTGTCAATTGTGTGTTATTTAATTCTTAGTATTTGTTTTAGAGATGCTTGGGTGTGATAAGTAAGGATATAATATTTTTGGCTGTTTTGGATATTTTTGGGTACCTATAGTGTCGTTGTGATGTTACCATGCTTTAATGTGAATTTTGATGAGTATCGTTGACTATGTATATCATCTTTCTACAGAATGCATGAATTTTGTATGAAATAGGGTTAGGGTTTATATTGGGAATTGGAACCAATTATGTATGATATAAATTCGTGATTAGTCCACTGTTTGATGGAATTGAATTATTATAGGACCTATAGATATTTGTTGCCATGTATGAATCTGTGAAAGTGTGTGTAATGGGCTCGGTTGAGGTTTTTGTTGAGTTTCAACCATGATTGTATGCAATGAGAAGTATGAGGGATAAATTGAGGGTATGTTGTGTTAGAACAGTGGGAAGGAAGGAAATTCCATCACGGCCTTTGGATTGAGCATGCATGAGAAGTAATAATGGAGACAAAAAGGTAAGTTAACTAAATGAGTATACGTTGGTATGCACTGAAAATTATAGGAAGATTATGACCATGTGTTAATTTGCCTATAAAGGTAGGGTTGATATGAGTGATATTGCATGTGTGGTACCTATTTCTTAATCCATGGTTTGAAAGCGGTTTTGTGATAATATGTTGGACTATATTTGGTAAAAATGCTATGGTATGAATTATATAGTCATTAGATTGTATGACCAAAAGACTGCGAGCATGTGTGTTTGATGATGATTAAATTGGTGGTGTTTTGAATGGATGTGATGTAATCTGGCTATAGATGTATGACTGGAAAATTATATTTACACTATATTTGGGTGAGTGGTATGTTTTGGGATCCTTTGGGATCTGTTTAAGTGCCCAAAAAACCAGTAGCATTGTGCTACTGGTATAGCGCCTGGCGACGTGAGCGAGCCGCTAGGCGGACGTGAAATAAATCAATGACAGTGGTCACAGTGTGAGCAGGGCGCCTGGCGGCGTGTGGTGGCTACGCCAGGCGGTGACGACGGAGCAGGGCGTCTGGCGGTGAGGTGGTATCCGCTAGGCAGTGGTGGTGCAGCGAGGATACTGCGGGCGTGTGGCGCCTGGCGGTGTGTGATGCCCGCCAGGCGGTCTGGAGCTAAATTCTGCCTAGCGGTGTGAGATGCGCGCCAGGCAGTTTTGGTCCAGTGATGATGCGCGAGGAAAGTTTTCTACACCGCTTTAGGGGATGTTCATGATGCGATGCTTTGGCTGGAGGCCTTGTTGCGAGTGCATCTTGTATTGGGGTAACACGTGACCACTCTAGGTTGTAGCCTGGTGGTTTAGGAAGTCCAGTGGAGTGTGCGAGTGGTGGCTCGTACGGTGAGGTTTTGGATGATTTCCCTCTTCAGTGGATTCTGATAGAGATTTGGTAGTCTGGGAACAACTACAAACTTAGGTTTGTTTTGGGGAACTTCACTTGCTGTCACGGTGAGATGCTGTGGCAAAGTCATTCCCACGTGTGGACTATGAGGTGGTAGCATGTAGTCGGAGGGGCGAGTAGACACTCGTACAACAAAGATCGATCATTGATCTCACTTAAAGGGTATAGAGATGATAGACGTCTAAAGGCAAGTGTTGGAAGTGAAGTAGTAAAAGAAAAGGGGGAAGAGTACTAACCCGAGTTTAAATTTGTTAATGTGGTATTTATTATTATATTGCTTGGTTTTATTTAAATGAGCTCACCCTATCTCTGTGTATGGCTATGATCATGTAACTTGTTACATGAGAGCAGATGTTGATGCAGGTAAGCAGACAGATACATAGAGACGGAGTGGGGATTTCTCTGGGATTTTTATCACTAGTTATCATGTTGAACTATGGTTTTATTGTAATAATTTTATAGACAATGTTATTTGTAATACGTATTGATACGACTTATTTTATTCGTGTTGGCGCGTTGGACTTTGAGTTTTAAATTTTCCCGCGATTTTCGGGAAATTGATGATTAATGAATGAGGTTGTGATTTAATTAATTTCTTATTTATTTTAAAAAGTAATTTTGGGCTAGGACGTTACAATCTCCCCCTAATTTGATGAAGCCAACCTCTATCTTCTTCCATCTATCTTCTTCTATCTTCGATTGCAAATTGCTTCCATTTGTTGGTTACCATTAAATTGATGAAGTGTCACCTTAGCCTGAAACTTCTAAACCTGAAAAACATTTACAGTAGCAATGAACACAAGCTAGCAAGAACACACACATATACACATGCTCCTCCTATCAATAATATGAGTTCAAATTCAGATTTGATTATTGATTCCAATTTTAATGCTTCTTTTAGTTCAATGTGATCAATTATCCATTTTCCAATTTTTCTCCCCCTTTGGATTCATCAAACAGAACAAATGCATAAAGAGAACAAGCATTACATATCCTTTCATCAATATTTGATCATAATACAACCAATAGAAACTGAAATAGAGAAGAAAAATCATAAAGTTGATATAATCAGCCGATTGAAATGAAAAACAACCAACTGAAACTGATAGAGCTGAAACTGAAAAAGCACAAACACATGGATGCAATGCATGATCCTAAACAACCAACACACTCTATTATCCTGAGCATCATTTCTGGTCTGGAAAGAGTTCAACATATCATGGATATCATGAATTTGGCCATCCAATGCATTGAACCTCCCATTGCAATAGTTGTGATGTGCATGTTGGGACACATTGAGCTCATGCAGCTGATTTAGCACCATCCTCTCAAAATGTGAGTACACAGGGCCTCTATCCTCTAGAGGGTTGTAGGGAATTAAGTCCATGGGTCCAACAGTTGGTTCTTCCTCTTGATTTGCACTACTTGGTCCAACTTCATGATCATGTGCACCACCAACTACAACACCAAAAGTTATCCATCCATTTCCCACCTTGAGAAAGCCCATTTTGTGCAGATTTTGGTTCGAGGTATGGTTCAACAGTCCAATTAACTCTTCTAGCTCATCCTCTACATCAATTCCAAAGTATTCTATGAATTTGGACATCAAAACCACATATGGCAGCCTAAAATTCGTGAGCCTCTTGGCCTTGAGCATGTGATCACGAAACACATAGATCCAATCCACTTGAATGTTGTGTTGTATGCAGTCATGAGAATCAAATCTCCCTCATTCAATGTTGAATGGTTGCTACCATGTGAAGGATTTTTGTGACAATCATACCAAGCAACCTTTGATCCACCTTGAGACCACCAACATGGAAGTGCTTTATCTCACTAGTTGGATTCCTTAAGCATTGGCCATAGTATTGAACCTTGTTGAATTTTGGAACAGCCCCAGTTTCACCTTTTCTCACTTGCACACCTCTTGATTTGAGTCCAACCACATCTTTCTAAGCCTTTTTGTTGATCTCCATTCGAACACCTTTGATGTTGGACAGTAGCACATCATTTTTGAACTCCAAGTTGGTGAAAAACACCTTCACCAAGTCTGGATAGATTTTCCCTGAAAGTTCAAGGAAGGACTTCAACTTTTGATGCTTGAGTTGTTGAAATAGGCTCTCAAAGCCTTCAACCCTCAACCATGAGAATCTCAGCACCTTAGGAATGTTGATCTACTTCCTATTCATCTTAATGAGGAACACTTGAATGTTGTCTTCATGATCTTCAAACCATGCTTCAATTCTCCCAGGCTTTCGTGATTTGGTGACCTTGGGGTAGGAGGAGTGGAGTGCTCATCATCAGATTGGATAACTCTTTGTTGACAACGAGGCATGATGAGTGTGGGTATGGTTGTTTCTAAGAGAAATATGATGCAAATGCAGCAATACAAGTGCAATATTTATAATTGAACAAGCTGATTTTCAAAAACAATTGATTAAATGGTGCAGATTTTCCTAATTAATTTTTTTTAGGTTACCCAAATCAGTTTAATGCAGTCCAAAATAGTATTTCATGCATTCATGGTGTTTTCAATGTGTTTTTATGAGTGAATCAATCAGTTCAGATCATGTGAGCTGCATGCACATTGGAATTGTACACTAACATGCTTTTTCATCAAACAAGTCAGTAAAAGCAACACATGGCTGATGAAATGGGCAGTTAAGAGTAGATAGTACTTGACAAAAAGATGTTTTCTTTGACTAGGTCAGCTTAACAATTCAATTCGTGAGTAAATGCACAGTTTAAGTAAAATCAACACGTTGAAAATACAATCAGTCGATTAAAACAACATCATAGCATCATAGATTAAAACCAGAATCTAGTTAAGTGAAATCAGCTGACTGATTTTGAAAATCAATCGATTGAAAATCATAAATTTGAACTTCATTTTTCCGGATTCAGTTTTAATGAAATCAACATACTTAATTGTGAAAACAGTAGATTGAAAATCATTGCAGATCAATATTTCATCATTCAGTGGTAGTTTAAGTGAAATAAACATGTGGAAATACAGAATCAACAGGTTGACAGATCATGTTTTTGCAAACAGAGGTAGATTTAAGTAAAATCAACACGTTGAAATGAAAAATCAATAGGTTGAATATGACAGTTTTCAACTTTTGCATACATGAGCTGATTTTTATGAAATCAATGCATGAGTACATAAGATTAATATGCTGCAAACACATCATACATCATTCTTGATGTCTAATATACCTAGTTCGGTTCTTAGCTTGTGAAACCTATCTCTAGCCAATGGTTTTGTAAATAAATCCGCCAATTGATTTTCAGTTTTAACAAATTTGATTTCACAATCTCCCTTTTGAACATGATCATAAATGAAATTATGCTTAATATCTATATGCTTGGTTTTAGAATGTTGTATTGGATTCTTGGTTAAGTTGATGGCACTAGTATTATCACAATACAAAGGTACCTTGCTTAGCCTTACACCATAGTTCAAAAGTTGATGCTTCAACCATATGATTTGTGCACAGCCATGTCCAACAACAATATACTCAGCTTTGGTAGTGGAGAATGCCACACATGCTTGCCTTTTGATATTCCATGAGATTAGACTTGATCCAAGCAAATGGGAAGTACCATTTGGGCTTTTCCTATCCAATTTGCATCCTGCATAGTCCGAATCTGAAAAGCCACTAAGATTTATGTTAGAATCACATGGATACCATAAACCAACATTGGTTGTTCCTTTAAGGTACTTTAGAATCCTTTTTGCAGCCTTAAAGTGTGATTCCTTTGGATTTGCTTGAAACCTAGCACATAAGCATACTCCAAACTGAATATTTGGCCTACTTGTTGTAAGATAGAGCAAAGACCCAATCAACCCTCTATATTTGGTTGAATCCACTGGTTGGCCAGCCTCATCTGCATCCATAAGACAATT
>Ga0214545_1006385_pt1 | contig 20552 bp, 11 predicted proteins | sample CNSS4metaG_FD_160064 | JGI IMG/M metagenome (GOLD analysis project Ga0214545, IMG submission 160064) | Root nodule microbial communities from cowpea collected in UCLA plant growth center, Los Angeles, California, USA - CNSS4 | ecosystem: Host-associated > Plants > Roots > Nodule | place: USA...
CCAACTGCCACTGCAGCTACCAACGTTGCTGGACCATCAAACCAAAGCTGCAGTAGAAGGACATCCACACCCATAGTTGCTGCAAACGTGAATGAAGGTGAAAGAGCACCAAGAACACAGCCAAGGAGCAGGGCAGCACAAGCATTAGGGTCTCAAGCTAGTAGTAGTACAACTTGTGCACAACCCACGTGAAAATGAATGAAGATTCCAACTTTTTCTTCCTTTTTTAAACGCATCTGTAATTAATCAAGACAGCTATAACGTTGGGCATAGTGATAGTGGACCAGTATTTTGTTTTGGAGAAGTGCTATTTGAATATTGTAGTTAAAGTTATGGACCACATGCCTGCTTTGGACCACTTTTTGCATTATTGTATTCAATCAAAGCAAACACTGTCCTTGTTGTTTTGGACCACTTGTCTGCCATTATTGATCAATGAAACGCGTAGGACTACTGTTTATTCATTCCAAATTTATTTGTCATACTATGAGAATTGGTAAAACACGAAGTTGGAGAAAATTGGGGACACCGTTTCATACTTTCATATTCTTTTAATCAGGAAAACAGGAAAATTGAGCAAACAGAAATTGGTAAAACCCACTGTCATAGTGTCAAATAACATCACGCATGACAAATTGGAGTAATATTCTGATATTATAACCACCAAGCTTAATACATTCCAAGTTTAATACACCAAACATACCTAACACAACATTAACCACCAATTTTAATAAATTCCTAATCACTGCTACAAATACCTAATACATTCCTAATTACAATTAACCTTCAACAACACCATAATAACCACAACAACAGTTGCAACCCACGACAAAACGAATAAAAGTTGAAGAAATTTTCCAATGTTCTTCTCTTGTTGCAATTTCTTCTTCAGCTTGTCATTTTTCTTTATCAACTCCATTATCACTTTGTCCTTTTCCTCCTTTTCTAAGCAACAAACTTTGTCTTCTTCAACAGTTTTTCCTCCGCTCGATTCCAGTTCAGAGTCTTTCCCTTCAAACGTTGATTCCGACTCATTAACCCATTCAAAATAATTACAATTGGAATTCGACTGCACAGAAAAGGAAACGATTACAAAGAAAAGCAAATGAAGCTCGAAAATAACTTAAGGAATTTCTCACTTACAGCCCAATTCCTACACCTCCAAAATAATCTGCCTTTGTTCTTCACAGTACTTGCCTTTAGAAGCAACAATTTCTCCCCACACCCACACACTTTCGATGCGATTTCTGAAGAGAAGGCACAACTTTGCCATATTTTCAAACCACTACTCCTCTGCGTACAATCCAATCCTTTGGTTCCGCTATTCATCACTGTTTTAGGGTGCAATCCGTTATTCTCCCCACACCCACACACGTTCGATGCGATTTCCAATCCTTTGCGTGCAATCCGCAGTTTCTCAAATTTATCCAATTTTAGGGTTTCATAACATACCCCCAAACATGCATAATATTGTAAATGAAGAGAAAGCCTTAAACGGGATTCTTACGTGGCCATCCGTTAGCCAGGTGTCAATTCAACCTAACGGAGTTTAAAATCGGGGACCAATTCCATGCAATTTAAAAGGTCAGGGACTGAAATGGATCAATCGTTAGATGGGGGACTAAAACCAAAAAACACTAATAGTTAGGGGACGAAAAACATAATTAACCCTTAAATCAAAAGAGGTTTTAAGCTTTCGAAAAAGTTTTAAACAATCAATTCAACCCCCCCCCCTTTCTTGGCTTAAATCACCATTCCATATCTAACACATATGCACATAGATGTTGTGGTGATTGAATCAGATGATGTGAATATTGCAATAGCAGCAGAAGTGGCTAAGGGTTCTATCACCAAACTTGTTGTTGGATATTCATCTAGTGGCATAGTTCAATAAAATAGTTCTACAAACAAATGATCATTACTCAAACACTTCGCAAGATAACTATTAATGGGAGATAATTAAACACTTCAATAATCCACCAAGCATCACATATTAATTAGTGTAGGATTTGGACACTTTATAATTCCCAAGTTTGTATCATAATCTAATCACCCATGAGTCCTTAAATTGGATATTGGGATTTAGAAGGACCATTTCTTTTATCATTAATTACTATTTGTTGGCTCATAAAAAAATATACTTTATTTTTTTCTTTTTAAATATGAAGATACCTAACTTCATTCTCTTATATCACTGCATAGTTGGTTATCAATATATGAACATTTAGAGCGCGGTTATTTATGGATTTTTAAACAGAATTTAATAATGAGCCTGGAATATTTTATAGTTTGTATTAGTGTTGAGTACATAATGTTTCATTTCAACCAACTATCTTGTAGTCTCTATCTGAAAATGGGGTAAGGGTGTTGAACATGGAATAAACGAAATCAAACTACAAGATGCATTGTATTTATTATATTATTAATTATTAGGAGGTCTAGTGCATGCGGTGATAGAAACATGAAATTCATTATAATTGTAGAATAAAAAATGATGGACCATGTTCCGAAACTAGTCCTTATCGTACCACGATTTCTTCTAAAGATCTTCAAGTACTTTTTTATCCACTTGAAGAGCTCTGGTGAGAACCTCACCAAAAATAGGTTGAACAACTTTAAACAAAGCATTTGCAACTATAATAGTTCCTAAACTTTGACTGCTAAGACCGACAATAGAAACCGCATTGCCATATCCGATGTTGAGTTGGAAGTGAACGAGACTAATTGGGAAGACAAAGACATCACCCTTGTTCAGCACTTTGGTGAAAAGGCAATTCCATCTTGATTTGATTCAACAGACATAGGAGTTACCTATGCCTTCAATGGGTTATCAATGTTCCCAAGTTCCACATGTAGTCTTTATCTGATTATTTCCCCTTTAGTAATGTATTGTTTTCAATAAACATAAGGGTATATCTATGATAATATCAATAAGCACTCCAAGATTTTGTACAATTTACGCTATTTCAAAGGGAAAATTATCCATACAATAGTCATACATGTCGATTGATGGAAGCATTATAGATGATGCTAGTGAAACTAGTTTGTCTTTTAACAACTCTTCTAACTACACTTCCACCTCTCAAATAGGACTACTACTAGTAATTTCTGCAAAACTATGGCTTAGAAATTTGTAAACCATAAATAAGCATTGACATCATATTTAAATTCATAAATTGTTATCATCATTTCAGCATAAGTACATATCCAATGCCTTAAATTTACCAATTTAACATTCTTGTGTTGCAATATTGTTAGTACACATATAAGCACTTGCTCATATGTACTCCTTTAAATGGTAGACACTCAAATTATTCTTCAAATCAAAATTTCTAGTGAAACTCATTTGGGTTATTAGAAATAAGGAAATATAATAAGAAATCATATATACTTAAACTATGCCAATATGTTTTACAGTGATATGTAATGTTCACATTACTCACTCACATTGCAAATAAAGGTAACACATTATGGGGTGCTTGTGATAATTGACACTACCGTGTTTTATTTTTTATTTATTTTTATCTTTTATTGTTATTTTATTATTAATTATCTTTATAGATAGTTCAATTTTTATTTAATAAATTTGGAAAAGATAATATTTAGTTTATATTTTGTAGAAAAGTGGAAATCTTAGAGATTTAAGAAGATTATCAACAAAATCATTGGAGATTACTGAATATTAAAAGAATATATCAACAAAATCAATTATCTAACAAGTTGGTTACTTTAATTACAAAACAAAATATTTGAAGGATGTATCAAAGATATGGAATCTACGAAGATTAAAAGATATGTATTTAGGATATTCAATTACAAAATCAAGCATAAAGCTACAAGGTCAATCCAATTCGAAAAATCTATATATAAGGGGCTTGGCAACGGTAAAAAACAATAATCCTTCTATCGTCACCATAGTTTATTATGAAAAACTATGGAAAACCATGAAGATAAAGCAAATCTATGAAAAACCAAATATTTGGGTTCGAGAGTCGAATACACATAGGGAAGGTGTTAGCACGCTACAACACCCGCCCGAGGACGACACCTTTAATTAAACATGCGAAGTTGATGTGGTTTTCAAAACATTAACTTTCCCCGAAAATAATAAGCAATGATACAAGAAAGAAACAAAAATATTTTTTGGTCTTTTGGGTCCGACAATGATTGACCTTGGTCCTACGTATTCTCATCCAAAATGAGAAATCAAGGTTACGTACTTCTTTAAGAAAGATTATTTCAAAAGACTATTTGGAAAATGATTTGAATTTTTCAAGGTGAACCTAACAAGGACTAACCTTGCTCCTACATATCTTGCAATGGAGAATCAAGGATGACGTAGTTCTTAAGAAGTCATTTGTTTGAAAATGTTGATATTCTTATATTTTTGAAATTTTATACTTTTTGGTATTTTATGAATTATTTGAAAATTAGTGTCACACGACGCAAGTGACCAGACAAACACCAAAAGAGAAAGAGAAAAGCATTTTTTTCATTTTATAATTTTTAGATTTTTATATTATGAAAACAAAAGTTTAGTGTGAGAGAAAGTGAGTTATTAAAAAGAAAGTAAGGTGAAAGTCTGAAAAGTATTTTAAAAAAATTAAAATAGAAGTCCAATACAAAAAGTAAACAAAAAAGAAAATAAAAACAATAGGTGTGCAAGATAGTAAACATGTGGTGCAGAAAGTAGTCAATGGAGATGTGTGTAGTGAAATTTAGGCGTAGGAAATAAAATGAGGTGGGGTGTGTGCAATGAACAAAGGGGGGCAGTGAATAAACGCAATTAGGCCCAAAACAAGACCAATACAAAACATGTGGTGTGGGGTTAGAAATTATAAGGATGTATGAAGTAAATGATTTTTTAGCCCAAAAGTAAGACATGCGGTGTATGTAGCAATTTGAGACAATTAGCACAATCCACATATGGGGGTGCAGGATAAAAATATAGGAGGTGCACAAATAAGAGGTGGGTTGAGATGCTTGATCAGCCCAATGTGAGATATGTTTGTGGAACCTGAACCTAAACCCTAACTTTTCATCAATCAAGAGGCGAACCCTCTCTCAACACAAGAACCCTTTACTTTGTCACTGTCCAACAGCCTCTATCTAGGCTTCACTCCATCGCCTCAAAGTCGTCGTCGACCTTGTCGTTGTCGTCGACAATATCGCTAGCGCCACTGGTGCGAACAGGGGGCGTGACTTCTCCTCTCCTTCGGGAGCTCTCCAAGACTGAACAGAGCCACTCTTAGTGACGACGTTGGTGATCGAAATTGGAGTCTCCGCCATGACCATGTTAGGGTTATCGCCGCAACCACAATTCAATGTTGCCACTAGTGCCCTATTCTTTCTGGTTTTTTGAATGGGTGCTAATTGTGGTCGTGTGTGGATTCTGGTTTTGGGCCCCTATTTTTTATGGTTTTTATGCATGTGGATGTGAAAGTGATAACAAAAGGAGTAGGAATAATGGAGTGGAGTGAAATTGAAAGATGATGGATTATGGTGGTTTGATTGGAAGAAGGTTTGAGGAGATGAATGTAGGTGTGATCGATAATGGTGTAGGACGTGAGTTGGCGATGGAGTTTAGGAGGAGAAAAAATGGAGAAGGTGTATTCGTGGATTGTGGAATTGAGGGAAATGAAGATGAGATGGATGAAGGATAGAAGAAAGTATGATGTTGTGATGAGCGTAATGAAGATGGAAAGGGTTGCATGTGTAAGGGATATTTGATGGGTAGCAAATGGGGGTGTTGAAACTTTGTTATGTGTGTGTTGCCCATGAAGGATGGAGATGGTGCATGGTAGTGGTTCTGGAGATGATTATTGTCAAAGAAGAGGAAGTATGGAATGGCTTATTTGGAGGTGCTCATTGGCTGGAAAGATGAAGTATAAAGATGGCACGGATAGATGGAAGAAATTCGTGGCTGTGGGGGTTCAAGTGGGGCTTGAATGGTGAAAGCATTGGTGTTGGACAAAGGAATGTGTGAGAAATGTGATGATCATATATTAATGAAGGTGACCATGGATTATGTTTTCAAACACTCAAGCAACAACAATAACTTGCACATTATCATGAATAAGCAACAAATAAAGCATGGTAAGCATAACACAACACGACAACATTCATTCAAAGACCAAACAATTTCACATTCATCCAAATATTCAAGAATTAAATGGTGTTTACCTCTTATAGCCTCCTTGTGCTTGTGCCGATGGACTTGTCTCAATATTACTTCTTCCCATTTTGCTCTGGTTGGCCACCTTCATATGTTTCCTTTTCCTCTATTGTTGTGTATTATGAATTGTATTTTGAAACTACAAATTCTTTCTCCTACCGTGTGAGCTGCCCAAAGCACGATGTCGACTGGTCTTCTATCACCCCATTAATGTTGTTATGACTGCCATGGGTGCAGTCATGATACACATGCCCAAAATTTCCCTTTTCATGCCAAGACCCCAAGAGTAGGGCAACGTATGAAGATGAACATTTTTCTTTGCATGAATGAGGAAAGGGATAACAGGCCAAGCCAATGGACTTTCATTTTTTTCATTTCTTTTATACATTTTTATCTATTTTTTAAGAGAATAAAACAAAATGGCGTGAAAATAAAATAAGATGAAAATTAAAAATAGAATAAAAATAAGATAAGATAAGATAAAGTAAAAATCAAAATAAAATAAAATAAAAATAAAACAAGATAAAATAAAAGTAAAGTAAAGCAAGATAAAATTAAAGTTAAAATAAAACAAAAGTAAGAATAGGAATATATATCTACATCCAATTCTGTTCATTTTTTTTTGTAATAATTTTTTTAATTATTTTCTAAGTTAATTTTCTAGACAAAATGGGGTGTTGACACCTTCAAGCAGAGAAGAAACCCCTTTCGAGGAAAAATCCCTTTGGGGGAGAGAGGGAAAGAAGGTAGAGACACATTCTGAAGGTTGAAGGAGGCATTCATCTTCATCATTATTCTAGTATTCAGAATGTTAAAGAGTAGCTAACTCCCTTATTCATGGGGTTGGGTGTAATTTATTATTAACTCTTTGTGAATTTTACTATTCAATATAATTATTTTCCATTACTCTTGTGTTCTATTCTTGTTTTAACAACATAATATTAGACATGATATTAGAATCTAAACTAGCGTAGACAAATAATTGATTGTGCATCTAGACATAGAGTAGCTCATTGGTCATTCATAAAATCAAAATTTTGATCATTAATGTGAACTTATAATAAAAATTGTTAAGACAGTGGAGTTTTTATTATTCAAGTTTAGACTTGTTGCTAAGACATTAGGGCTTGTTACATAAGGTGTGAATGCTAGAGTATGAATTAGAAGAATATTTTTTGGTGTTTTTACGTTGAATTGGATTATGAAATCCAATCTTAGTGAAGCCTTTATCATATATTGTTGCATACCATATGTTTGATAAAAATATAAAAATACAAAAAAAAAATATTTTTGTTTTTGTTAACTTTGTTGTCTAATTAAGTTATAAATTGCAAGAGTGGCCAAGTGTTTCACAAGTCCCTTGGGAAATGATACTTGGACTTTCCACTTTATTACTTATACGATTTGGTACACTTGCCAGTCCTATAACAAGTTTTTGATTTCGTTGTTGTGGACTTGTGTTCAAACACAAGGCAATTTGGGCATTTGTATCTCTTTTAGACTTTCTTATGTGTTATATTTTTTTTGTGTTTTCTTTTATGCAGTTGATCTGTAAATGTTTATGATTTCCATTGATTTGGTTTGTGCTTAATGTTTGTCTCGAGGTATGCCTTAGAGCATGATCTAGCCGTTGGAAGATTCTAGACATGGGATTTCAGCAGCCTAACTAATCAAATCAAACAAATATTGCAATTCACCATAAATGGGATTGTGTGTTTTGCCTTTACTGTTTTGGTTCTGAATGCTATTATTGATTCATGCTCAATCCAAGAGATTTGGTAGGGTACGTCAGACTTAGATAGGCATTACAAGAGACATCTACGTGTCTAATCTTAGAAACATGGAATGTAATATTCATCCAAAATGAGAGTACTAAGTAATTTTGCAACAAGAGACATCTGACTGAGGTTATTTCATAAATATGTTTAATCATTCTGCATATTAGAATTATGGTTTGGTTGTGCATATGTTTTTCAATTTTTTTCTTTGTTTCAGTGTTACTATATTTTTATATAAAAATTGGGATAATTTGTTTGTTCAAGTATCTTTTGTGTTCTTGTGAGTGCAAGGTATTAATGAAAATGAAGATAAGACACAAAAAAGCATATGGTATTGGTTCAACAAGCAACCCACCAAAAAGAAAAAAAAATCATAATGAATATCAACCATCGAGCTAAAAGACATTAAACAAGCACTTGCTAGCGGCAACCTAGTATTTTTAATTTGTGTCTGAACATATTTAATTATTAAATTCTCTCTAAACTTGTTCTAATCATGTCCTCAAAGTATATAATTGAATGTTTGGATGGTCAACTAAGTTAGAATATATTTGAGCAATGATTTTCTTGTCTCATAATTGTGCATATAGTTGAGATAACTTATGGCATACATTGATTGTGAGATAATTTAATATGTTTATATATAGTCAGTCCTTGTTTAGCGTGAGAGTATGACCAGATTTTTGGATATTTGGATATGAAAGCATTTGAGTGTTGAAAGAATATGAGTGTTCTGAGCTTGAGAGTAGAGAGTTGTAAAGAAAGCAATTATTTCCATGAAATTGATTTTTGCCTGATTCTTGTTAATATAATCACATAATTGGTTATAAAGGATAAGGGCATGTGTTTGATATGTTTAAGCTACTTAGCCAAATAGTCAACCTTGATATATGTTAATTATATGTTATTACCCTTTTTAAGCCTAATTATTTCATTCTTTTACCCTTAGCCTTTAAAAAAATATATTTTGTGTGCAACTTAGCCAAAGAGAATATGTATATGTTGAGTAAAATAAAGGTATGAGATCATATCAATTTGGAGTAGGGTATAAGCACCCTATTAGGATATTAGATTGAATAAGTTCGGGATATGATTTTGTAAAAATCCTACCCTATGAAAAAGAAAAGAGAAAGAAGAAAAAAGACAACAAATCTCATGTGATAAAATGGGGTAGTGTTATGAGAAGTATATGAAAATTTTAGGGAAAATTATTTTGTAGGGAATACCAAGATACCATCAATTATTTGCATTTAGTTGTTCTCTTCAGCTTAATAGTGTTTTTGAATTCCAAAAAAATATATTTCTTCTAGCTAAGCCTCATTACAACCTTTGAAAGATCTTTTGATCTAACCAAAGGTGTGCATTGTGTAAATTAGATGATGGGCCAAAGTTGATGAAATGATTTTATAACATGCTCATTATGAGTGCTCATTTATAAACACTTATGTGCTGAGTGAAACACTAATTTTTTATTCAAGAATCTGTTTATTGTCTCTTATACTATTTTAAGGATTGAAGTGATTAAACAAAATAATGGCATTATATCTTTAGTTTTAAAGCTACAAGTGAAATTCTCTTTTGTTGAATGACTATGATTGATTTGAGATGTCATTTGCTCTTGCGTTAGTCTGATGGGTTGACTTGAGTTTTTATTACTTTATAGTTTTAAGATTTCATAAGGACATGAACAAGTTTAAAATTTGGGGTATTTTGATAATTGACATTATCATGTTTTATTCGTTTCAAAGATATGTTCACCTCTTCATGGAAATTCTAGCTTGTGTTTGCCTCAATTTCATCACATGTTGGTTTACACTTGTCTTACCTAGCAACACAACAATTTCAACTCTTTCATGTATAAATAGTTCCCTTCTAAGCACAAAGTTTAACCAACACTATTCATTTTAGATCATAGGAGAGAAAATACTTCTACCAGTTATACCAAAAACTCAAACATTGATCATGCCTTAAGTTGAGTCTTTGGATGCAAAAGCTTTATTTTAGATACTAGATCTTGGATGTATGATCAAAATTTTTTAAAGGATGTGTGACTACCTACACTTCCATCCCTTAATAGCTAAGTAATTGAAATTTCTATCATCTGGCTTGATCAAATGGTACTTATTTCCATCTCATACATAAGGTTATGGTACCTTCTTGGAAAAGGTAGAGATATGTATACTCTTGTCATGATTTAACATTGGAGGAAAAAAATATTCGTACCTTTTCTTATTTTCATGGTACCCTATATTTGACAAGTCTCCAATAACACAATTATCTTCACTAGATTCTGATTTTTCATGCAAATGCAAAACTACAAATATGTTATGCACAATTAGAATTAATATGCAATCCTTCAATAGAAAACTTCATGTTGCTTGTCAAACAAATATTGCTTTAGCAAATTCTGGTTAGAGATAACTCCAATTTGCAAGTGAACTTTCTTTGTGGTCCTTTATTTTATTAGGCAAAATTGAACCATGAGCTGGAAAGGTTGAGAATTGAGCTAAGACATGTCCAAGGACTTCATGCAGTATCTCACAATAAAAAACTAAAAGGATCCTAAAAGGTAACATTTATTCTCATATTGCTAAAAAAAATTCTACTACAAGTACAACAATTTAATGGGACCCTTACACCCTATATACCGAAGTTGTTTCTTTGTTAGGTTCTCTTTCTTTTCTTTAACATCAATAAAAATACATTGCCTTATTACAACAATTGGAAGATGAATACACCTTCTATATGCCTGCAACTAAAATCTTTGTTGGTATTCTCAAGTGGATTAACATCCTTTATTGCTTTGAACAGTTGAATGACCTTAGCAAGAGACTATTAGAAAAAACCATGAAAAAGAAGGAGGTTATTGTTAAGCAAGAGAAGGCAAAGGAATTAGCAAAACTCGAAATAGAGAAATATAATATTTTTTTATAGTGCTTGGTATTGGGTTGAAGTTTGTTGTGCTTTTTTATTTGACTATTTGATTTGATATTTGCATTATGACAAGTATACATGTACTTCTACATCAGTGGTAAGGCTGAAGTTTTGAAGCATGATGTTGCAAGAGGGACAATGATGTCAACTCTATAACATGGCACTTGTAAATGTTTTCCACATGCTTATCAACAAGATTATTTCAAAAGTTACCATATTCCTACACACTTTTTTGCACTTTGTTTAATACTGAATTTGATTTTCTAGTCTTTTGGCTAGGTTTGAGTCAAACCATATCATTAAGATAGAAGAACCTTAGTTGGGTATATATAGAAAAACATAGTTTGAGACAAACATCATTACATGTTTATTTTAAATCTCTATCTTAGTTTTATTTTTTAGAATAATTGCATAAACACTTGTTAAAAATACATTGAACATTTGTTCCCATGGTGTCTTTGTCTCGTTCTTTTTTTATCACTAATGGTTTAATAATTTACAAGTTGTTGTATTTGATGTATGAGAGTGGTTATTTAAAGAAAAATATTTATTATGTGATATAATTAGAATGTTCATTTTTTAAAAATAGTAAAAATAGTAATACTATTATTATCATCTTGCTGCAACCAAAATCGCGATAGAATGAAAAACAAAAAAAAGAAGGTATTTTAAAAATAGAGAGTTTGGAGTCGCCACCATAATTTATTTTGGAAAACTTCGGAAAAACCGAAAAGATAAATCATGGTCAATCAAATCAGATTTTTGGTCCGGGAGTCGGTTACATATTGCAATGGTGTTCGTACAATGTTTGTTATAAGATGATACCTTTAATTAAAAGTGCAAAAATATGTGGTTTTCAAAATATTTAATTTTTTCCAAAAAACAAGAAAACATTTTTTGAAAGGAAATAATTTTTTTTTTGCATTTTAGGGCCTGATAAGGATGTATCTCGCTCCTATGTATCCTTATTTACAATGTGCAATTAGGGTTACATAGTTCTTTATGAAAAAACTATTTGGAAAATGATTTTATTTTATTTTTCATTTTGAAAACCCTTTTTACATTTTTGTTATATTTTTTAATTACTTGAAAATTTGTGTCACATGACGAGAGTAGTCAGACAAAGACAAAAAAGTGAAAGAGAAAAATATTTTTTCATTTTTTATTATTTTTTTAAAAAAAGTGGTACAATTTAAGAGAATATATTTTTTCAATTGTCATTTTCCTACATTTTCTATTTTTTAAAAGTTATTTTTTGTTTTTGAATTTTTAAATTCATAATTCTTTTTTTTTAAGAAACAATGATATTTGTGAAAAAAATTGAAAACTAATTAAGAGAAGGGTAAAATAGAAACTAACAAGTGTGAAAGTATGTGCAGTGAAACATACAAGTGCAATGAGTAAAAATAAATAAAGGCCAAACAAAACAAAAAGATAACAATTAATGTATGGTGTGTGCAATGTAGAATAGAGGTACAGTAAGTATTATAGATACAATGTAGGGTAAGGGTGATGAACATGATGATTCTGTAAGTGAATCCAAAATGGAGAATATGAAGATAGGTGGAAGTACAAAAATGGTACGGGGTTTGGGTTTGATGGGACCGTTACAAAGCAAAGATGAAAACTTATACACACATTAAATGGAATAAAAACACATCATAACTAGGATATTCAATCAATATCATTGTATATTACATTCAATGATATACCTTTCATAACATATATATCAACTCAAGATAAAATAAGAGCCAAGGAATACTTGGAAGCTAATTATGTAGATGAATTTTCTCGTCAGTGTGCCATGGTAATGGAAAAGAAAGGGAAGTGTAACAATTTTTTCTTGTTTTCATATGACAGATTGTGTCTATATACACACATTGCAATACAAAAGTAATCCTAGCCTTAATTACAATGAACAAAATAAGGAAAAAATTGGTTATGATATATAGCAACACATTACAAGAATCAAATCACAACATAATATCAGGGATATTGATTCTAATTACTATCAGGATATTGATCCTAATTACTATCAAGGGTATTGTGAATGATGAAGTCTTAATAAATAATTAAAGTGATTTGTTGGTGATTAAGCTAAAGGTTTGTTGAATCTAGAATTGACATGAAGATCACAAAGCTTGAAGATTAGACTCAATTTATAGATTATATGACATAATATAGATGTATTTTTGTCTTGTGTTTGTTCTTTTCAATATGTTAAAAAGGGTTTTAACAAGTTAAAAGGCTTGTTGTATATAGTTTTGGTTTGAATGTATTCAATCAATTAAATTGTTATACAATCGATTGATTTCATTTAAGTGAAATGAAATCAACAGATTATATGGATAAATCAACCTGTTGAATTCACTTGTGACCAAGTTATATTAGCTGGTTATTTAGAGAGTGGAGTAAAAATTCATATTTGAGTGCGAAAATAGTGAAACGAACTTGGAAAACTCTCTTTTTCTCTAGATTACACAATGTGCAACTCGTGATTGAAAATCTTTGGATCTCCGAGCAAAGTTTTGCTTATGTTGAAGCATTGAAGAATTCATTTTTCGTTCGCTAGGGAGAGCCACCACTCATGTTTGGTTTTCTTGTGCTTTTAGGTGATTCCATGTCTACAAGTGGGATCTTGCAATGTAGGGGTTAAGGTTCTTGTGGGATTCAAGAATCTTGGTGCTTTGTTATATTCAAAAGTGTAATCTTTGATGGATTTTGTAATTCTTTTGATATAGTGCATGATCAAGCTCAGATTGTCCTAATAAACTAGATGTAGCCCATATATTGAGTGAACTAGTATAAAAATCATTGTGTGATCATCTCTCCCTTATCTTGTTCCTCTTATAAATCTCAAGAAAACTCATTAAATCAATCTTTGTAAGGTTTACATGTGCTTTTATGTAATCTAGTGATATAACTAAGTTTGGTATATTAATTGAAATCAATCTTGTATGATAAAGCATGTTATTTGAGTGATTTTGGTGTTTTTCATGTTTCTGCAGAATTTCCCACAATATTAGTGGTTGATTTTATATTTCAATTTGTTGAATTATACTATATGAACTAATTAGTCTATTGTTTCTATTTTTCAATCGATTAAAATGTATGGTCCTGCAACTATAAACCTCTAAATTTTTGTTCAATTGAATTCAAATAGAACGGATTTTTACAAGTTTTAATTAAACAATTTTTAAGTACTCAATCAATTCAACCCCCCTTCTTGACTAAGAAAGACATTTTAAATGTACAGTTTCGATTCGTATGTTGTTCCATAATGAGATAGTATGATTATTTGGTTGTGATTTTTTCTTGGTTGAAATTAACTTGTGATGAACCCTATAGAGTGAAGTTGTATTGTGAAATTGTATTATGAAGTGTTTGTAAAACATATAGTATGAGCTGCATTGATGTCTGATTGTGAAATATTTGAGAATTTGCATATAAGTTTGGAAAATTAGGTCCTGATTTGGTATTAATTTTGACATATAAAATGGATAAAAATATCAATTACAGCTAATTGAGCAAACTCATACACCTATTTTATTTATGATTTTGATGCAGACTCGTTTGGAAAGCCAAACCCTCACTAAGTGAGAGTGAAAAAATAAATTCATAAAGAGCTACAAACATTTTCAATCGCTGTAAAAGCTTGAATAAACAAGCTTATAGGGTTTGAGTCGTTGGGCAAGTGAAATGGTCGATGAGTGAGAACAATTTTAGAAAATATCATAGAAGGAGGGGAGATGTGGGTCGCTAAGTAAGTCTTGTCTCGCTGGGTGAATTTCCATGACTTTTTGTCCCAAGGCCTCAGTAGTTGGGCTAGTCACTTTTTTGCTAAGCGAGTATACCTCGATGGGTATGCACTCAGTGAAAAAGGAATTTGTTGAGCTAATCGGTGATGGTTTGATTCACACTTGGTGCTGAAAGTTGTGAAATTTTAATGGTGGTTAAAATGATAGTTGAATGGTTATGGTTTCAAATTATTAAAATATGTTGAAATAAGGGAATAAATGGTATAAGAATATTGTGTGAATTGTATGAATATGATTATTCCCAAGGAGGAATGTCATGTTAGTGTAGTGTTTACATCGGTTAGAAGTCTAGAGAGTCAAGTCATCCTAACTCTACTAAACTCATAGATTCATATAAAGAATGTAGTTTATGTGATGAGAGTTGAAACACGTTCCTAGTTATGACATGATTTAGTGTGAAAGAACACATTTATGGCTAGGCTATAGGGAACTAATCTTATCGTGAGGAATTTGATATTTTGGCCAAAAGGAGCCTGAGTAGTTACTATAATTCATACGAGGTTACATTATAGGTGTAAGACCTCATGAGTATTCAACTCGATGCATAAGTATTCTAAAAATTGAATCTATAATAAGCTATATGTCTATTAATTTTTATTAAACGAAAATATATGCTACATAAAACACTTGGATTGGTAATATTTCTTGAGCCATATTTATTCGTAGTTTATGTTATAAAATTCATTAGCTTACCTTCTTCTTGTTATTGTCTATTTTTCTTATACTATGATCGTTTGATATGTGTAAGCATATAATGATGCAGGTAGTAATGGAGCTCAATAATATGATGGTTGTTATATAGAAGATTAATTCTTTTGGTAGTGTTATGTGTATATACTTATTTTGTTTTGCATAAGTTCTCTCTTGTTTTGCATAAGTTCTCTCTGATATAGTTTATTTTAATTTTGTAATTAAAATAAAATATATCAGAGAGAACTTATGCAAAACAAGAGAGAACTTATGTAAAAGAAAATAAGTATATACACATAACACTACCAAAAGAATTAATCTTCTATATAACTACCAAAAGTATATATATAACTGCGTGTTGAAATTTAATATAAAATGTCTAATACATGTTTATAAATAATATAATCACAATTAGGTTGTTACAATATTAATATTATAATAATGATGAGTGAGAAGTGTATGTGTTATTTTTTTATGATGATAAAAATTATTATTATTATTATTATTATAATTATAAAATTAAGTATTAGTAATTTTTATAATTTTATTATAAATAATTTTTATTTATTTCGTAGATAATTTTATGATTAATAATGGTTAAGTCTAAAAATATGCTCAAATCAAAAGAATGATTAAATTTTAAAAAATAATTACTTAAAAATAAAATTAATAAAATAATAATTTAATTAAAAAAACCTTTATTTAAAGGATGAAATTGAAAAATAAATATGTACCAAAAACGATCTCGTTTATATTTTTCTTCTATCTTTTTCTATCTTTTAAGAATGCATGTATGATAACAATTTTTTACTTTAACTGTATTACAGAACCTAGAATCAAATTATATATTTGTTTATTTTTTAAGTTATTTATTTATACTTATATTATTTTTTATTTTACTTTTTTTTCTAAGTCAAATCAAAATTAATTTTAACATATATAATTAATTATATTAAATTATTTTTTATTATATATATATATATATATATATTTTTTATTTTTAGCATTATCTTTATTTTATTATATATAATAAACTACTAAATAAAATTTTGACTTGTTTTTTCCGCTTTAAAAATTATAAAATTCAATTTTTTTAGTGAAACTCTGAACTTAAATAATAAAAGAAATCTAGTTTATAAAAAAAAGGTATGAGGAGGTTTATATAGAAATTTTTAAATTGAATTTACTATAAAAAAATAAATTTTATATACAGCTATAGATATAAAAAAGATGAGTTTTTCTTAAAGAAAACCCTCCCTATGATTCCTTGTCTGATAAGTTTGTCATTAAGAAAAAAAAAGAAAAAGAAAACATAAAATAAATCTACAAAAGTAAAGAAAAAAGTGTCTCCTAAGTTTTCGTGTGCAGAGGGCAATTCGAGTCTTCAATTCCGCTTCCAACTCCACTCAGTCTTCTCCTCTCTCTCTATCACTACCTCCTCTTCACCACCGATTTCTGTGAGTTTTCATTTTTTCTTCTTTTAATTCGAGTTTCAATTCCCATCCCTCTCCTTTTTAATTAGGTTGTGGGGTTCTCAATTAGGTCGAATAATTGGTTTCCTTTGATATTAGTTGAGTCCATGAGTTTTTTTTTTTTTTTTTTTTTTTGCTTTTTTGTTTTTTTTTTTTTTTTTTACTCTGCTCAGTAGGTTTGTTTGTGGGTAGTTTAAACTTCGAGCTTTGTGATTTGTGGAGATAGCTACATATACCCTTTTCACTTGGATGTATAATTTTCTGAACAGTTACATTATTAGTTAATGTTGATATAATTACTGTATTTTTTTTTATGTAAGATTGGACCAGGATCAACCTCCAAAATGCATTTGTTTGATTTTCTTTTTTGTTTTTTAAAATTTAACGCTTACCTTGCTGGGTGTTTGACTGGTCATTCAAACTGAAATATTTCTTTTTTGTCTATCTTGGAAGTGAAAACTTACTATGGTACTTTTTGTTGATGAGCTGTAATACAAGATTTTGAATTTTTATGTGTGATGTGTTCTTGGGTAGGTGCAATGTTAATGAACCTTAATATAATGATTAGTTTGGATGATGCTAGTTTTCACTCATTTTGGCCTTGACTTCTTAGTGGTATTACAACTTAGTCATATTTCTTTTACCCTGAATGGAAGTTCATGCGACTTAGTCATATTTTTTATATCCTGAATGGAAGTTCATGCGGCTTCTGCGGCTCAATGGGCATGAGATATTATTTTTGCTAAATTAGTTTGGGTGTATCTTTAGGAACTTCAGAATAAATTTGCTTTAATTGTTTAAATCATTATGTGTGGGATACCAACTCAACAACCAAAAACTAATGTCACTTGTGCATCATGCTAGTCTTAGAAAGTTTATATCCTAAGAAATGCAGCTCGTAGTTTGTTTTTTTAAAACTTGATGTTTTGTGTTTGTGCATCAGGTTTAGGAACATCTTCGGGTGGGAAATGTTCCTTCGTTTCATGCCTTTTACTTTGCCCTCTTCATATGTCTAACTTGCATAACTTTTCCATTAAAAAATGTCAAGGTTCTTATTGCTGTCGAATTTTTATATTAAAGTTTCTTACTGAAGTTTACCGTTTTAAAAGCTGTTCCTAGTCTGGAGTATAAAAGATATTTTGGAGGATACTGCTATAGTTTTCATATGGATTATTTTAACAGGCATACCAGTATTCTTATCAAAAGTTTCCTAAACATTTTGAAAAAGGGAAAACAATTATAGCATAAATAGTAGTGTATGTAAAAACTTCCTATTCAAGTGAAAACTTAACTAAAGTAAACCTCACAGGAGCTTACAGTAGAACACAACTAGCAGGGTCTGCTTCAAGAAATAATCACCCCCAATTCCTTCCCTAATTGTATTATTACTTTTCTGCAGAATATTTTACTTTTATCCTTCTATTATTCTGTCTTGCCGCAAATAACTACATGTATAGGTACTATAACTTTATTTTGTAGATAATATTGAGAAGTTCAGCTGTGTTTTAAACATAGAGTCGTGTAATTTTTGTGATTTTCACAATTTATGTTGTTTTTAGAGAAAAAAAAAACCTCATTTTTTTAAAGGTGAGATAAAGCCACTTAGCCTCAAATGTCACAACTGTTTCCATATCATGAATGGTCCTGGAACATATCCGAATTATTTTGTGAATGTATGCTGTGTAATGAAAAGACTCCGTTTTATATATGTAATTTGAAATCTTATCCTGATATTCTTGTCTTTTGCTTCCTTTTATTTTTCCTAACGGAGTCCAGCAGCTCTATAGTTTTTGGATATAAATCATGTGTTTGACTCTTCTTCTTTCTGAGTGGTAATGCAGAGTAGGGATTTAGTGCTATCTAAGCCTATATTGTCAATCTAATGATTTTTTTTTTCCTGTAAAAACAAATGTTTGTTAGAGAGGCACTTCTGATATTTAGGACAGTGAGAACTGATTTTTGTTAAAAGAGCAAGAGGTTGGTGGTAACTCAGGAGTTTAGATAATTCCATTGTTATACTCTCTTTTAAAATTTACAATATTCCTATTAGCTTGTAGGGGGTATAGAGAAAGAAAAAGTACTAGAATGTTTTTCTTTCTGCTTCGACCTGGAAACTACTTGTTTAATTCCTTTCATTTTCCATGTTTTCTACTTTGCATAGGTCAGTAGTAGTCAGAGATCAAAATGTCACGAAGATATGATAGCCGAACAACAATCTTCTCTCCTGAAGGACGTCTTTACCAAGTGGAATATGCAATGGAAGCTATTGGGAATGCTGGTACTGCAATAGGGATCTTATCGAAAGATGGAGTTGTGCTGGTTGGTGAAAAAAAGGTGACATCCAAGCTGCTCCAAACTTCAACCTCCACTGAGAAAATGTACAAGATTGATGATCATGTTGCATGTGCTGTGGCTGGGATAATGTCAGATGCCAACATTCTGATCAATACTGCAAGGGTCCAAGCACAACGCTACACTTATGCTTATCAAGAGCCAATGCCAGTTGAGCAGCTAGTTCAGTCTCTCTGTGATACCAAGCAAGGTTACACCCAATTTGGTGGCCTTAGGCCATTTGGGGTCTCATTTCTGTTTGCAGGATGGGACAAAAACTTTGGCTTTCAGCTTTACATGAGTGACCCTAGTGGAAATTATGGTGGCTGGAAAGCTGGAGCCATTGGGGCAAATAACCAAGCAGCACAATCAATACTGAAACAGGACTACAAGGATGATATCACAAGGGAAGAAGCAGTTCAACTTGCATTGAAGGTTTTAAGTAAAACCATGGACAGCACAAGTCTGACTTCAGAAAAGCTTGAACTTGCTGAGGTTTTTCTGTCACCCTCTGGTAAAGTGAAGTATGAAGTTTGCTCCCCAGAGTCCCTCACTAAGCTGTTGGTGAAGTTTGGTGTAACCCAACCTGCAACGGACACTTCGTAGTTCAATTTTGCGTATCTTATCCATTTATGGTGCTTTTGGCACTATATGGCAGCTATTGGGTCAAACACATTTCAAGCTTAAACATTTTGGATCTCGGTACATCTGAGATTTTCAAGACAGATATATGGTCTTTGAGTTCCATTTGGTTAACCACTGTGTTTCCATGATTTGGTACTTGTTATTTGAATCAAAGTCTATAGGAGAACATATCTATAGCTCGTTAGCACTTTTTCTAAATTTGTGTTTAGTTTATATTAATTTCAAAAATATTTCTGATGAAGTTGACTAATTGCGATTATTTTTCTATAATAAACTAAAGCTAATACCTATCGAGATTATTAGAGCTATTCATGTGAGGAAAGTGTTTACTTTATTATTTGTTTGCAATAATTAGTGACTAGAGAGTAAATTATTTCGAGAGAATAAGTATTACATAAAACTATTATCATGTAAGAAACTATTACATGAAATACATTATTAAAATATAAGATTAAATTGTAAGTTTACTACTTTTAAATTTTTAATTTGTGGATTTTCTTTTTCAATTTTTACGATTTTATTCCTATTTTAAAAAATTATGTAGTTTCAATCTAATGTTAACTTTGATTGAATAATTTATTTTTGAAAAAAGAGTCAAATAGTTTCTTGATCATATTTTAAATGATATCTCAAGTTTATGGTGGAATTAAACCTAAATAAAATATATAAAATTAAAGATATATATATATATATATATATATATATATAT
>Ga0214545_1006389_pt1 | contig 20547 bp, 11 predicted proteins | sample CNSS4metaG_FD_160064 | JGI IMG/M metagenome (GOLD analysis project Ga0214545, IMG submission 160064) | Root nodule microbial communities from cowpea collected in UCLA plant growth center, Los Angeles, California, USA - CNSS4 | ecosystem: Host-associated > Plants > Roots > Nodule | place: USA...
AAAAAAAAATAATACAAAACAAAAATCTAAGAAAAACTGGATATCTTCCACTGAATAAATTATGAACACTACTAAATTTATATTTGACTGGTCTTATATATCATATATCCTCCCGAAAAATATGAAAATAATTTATCAATAAAGAATTTTAATTAAATAAAATATTTTGAATGATCCGATATATATATATATATATATATATATATATATATATATATATATATATATATATATATATATATATTGTCAAACACCAAGACATCGTGTTATTTTTTTAGACATGATAAATTATGATTTTTGATGACAAATTTAACATACAAACAAGTTAGTGACGTGATTAGTATGGAGGATTTTTTTTAATTAAAATTAATTTTATTTATTAAGAATGTAAGATCAATTCCAAACTTGAATATAAGGAAATAAAATTTTGGGAAACCCGTCATTGATAAAATAAAAAATAGACTTACAAAGTGGGAAGGAAACATGCTTAATTAAGGTTGTAATTACAATATTACCTATATATTACATGTTGTTTAAGATCTCAACTTGTGTGAGTCTAGAGATCATCAAAATACAAAGATAGTTTAGCTTTGATGGAAAAAGTTGTGTCAACCCAAAAGTGAATTAGGGATTAAAGATATTAAACTATTCAACACAATCCTACTAGGTAAATGAAAGTGGAGACTAGGAACATAAAATAAGGAGTTGTGGAAGGATATAATAGAATCTAAGTATAAGTCATGGAGATCTTAATAATTTAAAATGTGTTAAACCTCCAGAGGAAGTTTCTTTGAGTTTTGGGAAGATAAATGGATCGGGGAAGAATCACTTTGTTGTAAGTTTCTTAGATTGTACTTAATATCAGATTGTAAAGAAAGAGTTATAGAGGAGGTAGGACATTGGGAAGAGAATGTTTGGGTTTGGGACCTAACTTGGAGGAGGCTTAGACTTGTTTGGGAGGTAGCTATGGAGGAACAACTTATCCTATTATTAAACGGACATAGTCTTAAAATAGGGATCTCTGATACTTGGAAGTGGAAGGATAATGACAATGGTGTTTTTTCGGTTAAGTCTGCTTATAATAAGTTACAAGGTTCCTTTAATGAGGAAGAGAATAAAGAGTTTAAAACATTGTGGAGTATTAGGGTGGCTCCGAAGGCACAACTATTAGGGTGGAGGTTGTTCCTAGATAAGTTACCTACAAAGGTTAAACTAGTAGCAAGGGGAATCCAATTACAAAATAACCTATGTGAGATGTGCTTAGCAAGTGAAGAGAATGCATAACACCTATTCTTCTCATGTAGAGCATCCCAAAAGGTGTGGAATATGTGTGATAGATGGATTGGGGTGAGCTCAGTGCATCATGTTAATGCAAGAGATAATTTTCAACACTTCCATCTAGTGAACCTTAATAGAAGACAAAATAAGATTTGGCAAGGAATGTGGTTAGCAATAGTAGGGGAAATATGGAAACATAGGAATGGGGTAATTTTTAAACATAGGAAAGTGGATCCTGAAGAGATATTTGCCCTTGCTCAGGTAACAGCTTGGGTTTGGATGAAACATAAAAGTCCATCTGTTATGTTCTCTTATAGTGATTGGATTCTTTCTCCTTATGTATGCTTAAAATCTTTGTGATATGATTAATTGCTGTGCGTTTAAGTGTGTCAGGCAAGCTTATACATGTCACTATTGACAAAGGGACCAAGACAAATCATAAATACAATAGTACATGTTGATCAATCTCCTTCGTGTCAGAAGTGAAATTGCCCAGTTTGACAAATGCAATGACAATGAAATGTATTAAGCGTACTTTAATCTTTCTTGTTATCTTGGTGGGCCATTTGGATGCATTTATCCTCCTTTCGTGAGGAGGAGGACGTGTTCAAACGCTTAAAGTATTGATATTAGGAAGAATGCGGTCTGATTAATGTACACTATCATTAAACTATTTGGAAATTTGGTAGGGGTCTGTGCTTTAGGTAGGCATACTCTTTGCCCCATTTGTTTTGTGGATCACAAAGTTGTTCCAAATTGTGATCATCTAGTTTTGAATGGTCTTTTGTTTTGATGGAACCATGATGCCAAGCTAATGTATCTATTTGTCCAGGTCCTGCTTTTTTGTATAAGGGTTAGAGTACCCCTCAAGTGCTTTACTTAATTTATTTTATTCTTTGCTGATAAAAAAAAATGGGTTTATGAGCCTTGATCCTTATATGGTGCTCAACTTTCTCATATTTACTCAATGTGGGACTTAGACTCACACTTCGATTCCAATAGTAATGTACACCTTAACCAAGTAAGAATAAATTTTAATCCCTTTCACTTAATGGAATTAAATAAAAAAGGAAACAACATTTGGAAGGGGATGTTGATAGCTATCATATGGAGTATATGCAAGTAGAGAAATAACATTATGTTTCGAAAAGTAAAGGTAGATGAGGAAGAAATCATATATATGGCCTAAATAAGGATATGGTCTTGGATAAGGAGCAAATATAAAACATCATCTTTCTCACACTCTGATCAGTATTTATGCCCTCTGCATTGTCTTAAAACATTGTTTTAAAATGCCTATACAAGTTACTTTGCACAAATTATAAGTAGGCATTTGGATAATAGGATAATAAATTGGAGGACTACATAAAAGATATAATTAACCACTAACAGATCTCAAACAATCTAGTATAGAGGATTGCTTTTGTAGGAAAATGAATTGAGAATGAAGGCTTACTGAGGAGAAAAAAATCCGGTCAAAACCTTTTAGATCTAAAACCAATCAAATACATAGTGAAAGAAAAACATCGCTTAAAGGAGATTTGAAGTGCAAAAGTTCCATGCAAGAAATTCAAATTTTCAAGACCATGTTCAATTAGATGGTATTGATAAAACCTTGTTGAACATAAGTACTGCATGGACATAGCACAAGACAATGGTCATTGAAGTAAGCACATTATACATGAAGATAACTTGTGTAATTAATCTGTTATGAATTATGAATATCATTGTCAGAATTGAAATATATAGGAAATGAGTATTTAGATTGCAAATATAAGGTTATCTTATATCATGGGGACAATTTATTTAAGTAACATTGTACATAATTTTATATATGGGTTGAAGTACACCAAATGTTCTCATATATATATTACCACCAAGGAGGTAGGAGGTAGTAGGAGAGATGTAGGTGTAAGAAATGTAAAGACCAAACTAAAAAAAAAATATCGTATTTTTCTTTAATTTTTAATAGCAAACCGTCTATTAAATATTAAATTACTATTTAATTACACATTTAAATATTATTCAATTAATTCCTTAATCCTTATTTTAATCATGTAAACTTTTTATTTATCTTTTATAAATAATTTTATATTTAAAATCTTATTTAACCTTCAATTTTTTTAATCAATAAAGAGTAAAAAATTTATATATATTCGAGCACTTGGGTGAACCAACCCATATGCAGAAATATTTACAAAGTTATCTTTCATTCGATCCTCCTACAACGTAAATAAATACATTTACATTGATAACAATCCAATGATAAAAACACCATCAAAGATTGATGCAACCTTTAAATGAAAACATAAATAAAGAAAAAAAAAGTAAATGTCAGAGAATAATAGTTAAGACAGTTAAACTTAATATATAGAAAGTTGAATAAATGATATTTTACCATATAAAAGCTAATAAAGTATTACCAATGTCAAAACTCATAACTTTTGGTATACTATCTAAATTCTTCACTGGGTCTACTTGGATCTAATAATATATGATCGTTAAAAATCTCAATTTTAATCATATAAAATGTCATTATATGAGTTTATAAATATTGACATTGAATCATTAAAATATTTCTTCTGTATTTTTTTATAAGAATCAAATTAAATGTTTCCTTTAGTCTTTTTCATAAAATTTGGTGTATTTCTTGTATTATTATTTTTTTATCAAAATATTCTTATTAGAAACTATGTTTTTAGTTCAATAAATTAAAATCTAAACATTTTAAGAATTTGTTTGGTGTTTTATGGTAATATATAAGTTAATGTAGCATTTGTGATACTCTATCCCCTGCACAAAGTACTTAAATTCTTTACAAGAAATGCTTATTTATAGACAATATTATTTAAAGTCTTATTCTCGCGTAATCATATAAAAAACTTAATACATCCACCTAGTTTTGCTCATAAAACAAAAATAAATACTTCTCTTCAAAGCTATTTCTAAAGCATCTACCATCCAAAACTGATAAAAATTACATATACACAAGTCTACAATTATATATTAATCGATTCGGTTACATGTCATCAATATAGTATTTGTGTTGTTCAAACAACATGATATCTATAACTTTTGTTTTAGTTCCACATAAGTAATCAATCATTCCCAATCATGTAGTTCCTTATGATGTTGTTGTTAACTTATAACAACCCACTTCACATACATATATTTTATCATCTTAACCAAAATCTGATTTAACACCTTTCATTGATATATCCTAAATCATATCGTATCGCTTATAAGTTTATTTGATATTTCAAAAGCGTCATTCAACTAACATCGAAGCAGAACTCACACATAATTAATTGACACCACCTCTAATCCAAAATCTTAAGACAATGAATTTATGGATCTTCATCCGTATAAAGTGCTTAACTTTCTCATTTATACTCAATGTGAGACTTAAACTCACGTTCCGATTCCAAACAAGTCAAAGTTTCAAAAATAGACTAATACTTTTCATTGAAAATTAAAGAAATAAAATCATATTTAACCTTTTTAACATTCATAACTAAGCCTTTATTGTAAAGAATTTACACTTATTATATTGTAAAAGAATGACTCATGATTAATAGTAGTTTAATGAAAAAAATTAATGCATACAATATATTAAATTAGTTAATTCTTATAAAATAAATAAACAAAATTTATGATTTAGCTCTTATAGAGATCATGAGAGGGAGTAAACAATTTATAGTTCAAAAATAGCATTTTTCTGTAGATTTCATATTGAACTTATACGAATTCTATTAACGACATACGCAACCTACATTAAATTATATATTTGTAATTATTTAACAGTAGGTTTAATTAGTGAGTTTAAAAGCTTAGTGCCATTATCCATTTTAATTCATGTTTTTACAAATTTAAAGAGGTTAACTAAACTAATTTAATTTTTTTATGACTAAACACACATTGGATATATAAATATTATAAGTATAACTAATTCACCTAAACTAGAAGTGACGAGAAATAATAACGATATATTTTTTAGCATGCTTGTTTGGGTTAATCATATGTGACTCCCATTAAAACTTACGTGGAGTTTATTGATCCAACAGGAAAGTTTATCCTATATATAATGAAGACTTCGTTAAAGCAAATGTGATAAGGTTTATTAGTATTTTTCATATAACATATAAAAGAATGTCACTAACGTGCCTTAGTTTTCAACATATGCCATTCACCAATAACACTTTTCCCCCTTGTTATCTTGTGAACAAAATATCTCTACATCCAAAACTATAAGATTAATATTTGAAAAAGTAAAATATCAACCAATAAAGGATCAAAACATGTTTGTGTCAACTTGAAAATAACTTTCTTTTATATACGAAATTATGTAAAGTTAGCACTTACTACATAAACCGTATTTTAGTACCACATAAACCTTATAACATAAAACAAAGTCTTTTAACAAATAAAATATGTTAATGTCAGAATTATTTATCGTCAATTTATTTTTTTTCATTCAAGAATCAAATTGCTGATGTATATAATATGCATATCTTTTGAAGATTATCCAAAATCTGTTTAATCATATAACTCATGCATTACAACAATAAAGAAAAAAAAAAGAGTTACGTTTAACCATATATATACTTTATTCACTGGACCTTATAATTTATGATTTTCCAAACGTACGTACTAGATTCATATACTATGTCTTATATATGACACATTTTTCACCTATACAAACATCCTCTGTATGCTGGTGTCCAGTAATCTGGTCCACTGCTCTCTCTGTAAACTAGAGGAGTACATGAAGTAGGAACTAAACAAAGACCTCTGCTCCGAAGATCTACCTTTGTATCGTCCTTATCTTTTCTATCCAAGCTTCCCCATGGATCCTTCAAATCCATGAAAACCAATGACAATAGGGTTAATTATTGTTGCCACCGAAAGTTTGGAAGACTTAAGAGAAATGGTGAACTTTCTTACCTTGTGACAGTTAGCCTTCAAGTAAGGGTTGCTCAGTAGCTGCAAGTTATGCATGAACGAAACAGTAAATTAAGCTAAAGAAATTGAAAAACAAGAAATTTAAACATTGCATATATTAAGGATAAATGTAAAATTCGTTAAAGTTATTGTCTTATAACTCACTGAAATCGGCATAATATTATTTTGGATGGTTTGCATGTTGGTTTAAAATCATACTATATATTGTTGTTATTGTAACTAAAAAGAAAATGGTGTTTAAAATTGCATCTTTGTTCCACGTTATATGTTGGGGATGGGCAGTCATAAAGAAATAATTTCTTTTTTGGGTGATCTTTAATTTACTTCAAGTCTGTTCACAGTGCATGATTGATGTGGGATCGACAAAATGTGCAATCTTTCAACGTAACATTCCTTTATTCATTTTATTAAGGGATTAGTTCAAGAAGTCTAGTTTCGTTGGCATTAAAAATGATAAGAAGAAGAAGAAGAAAGAAAGCAACAACAACAATTATAGTGTATTATATAGCCGCATAATGCAATGGAAAGAAAGTTTTGCATAATGATCCCCACCTGGACTTGTTCTTGAAGAAACTTTATGTAGCCTATTGCTTCAAACAGCACAGATGCAGTATCTGTCTGAAATTCAACAAAAAAAATGATCATTATTATGAAGTAGGTAGTGAGAAAAGTAGAGCACTGTTGATTATATATATTCATAAAGAAGAGGAAACGAAAAAAGGAGAGTGTTAGTGCAAAATGTGTAGTAACCTTTCCAAATGGAGACACAATTTGCTGAAGGGCTGTGATTTTGTCCCCTAGCTTGACTTTGGGTGCCTGCACCTTTTAAACAATGAATAGAAGTTTCTTAACAGTGCACAAAAGGAGGTTCTCCACTTTCTGCTTTTCTTTACAGTCATAAGTTCATCTTGGGCATTTTATATGTTACCTTTGAAGAAGAAGCTGTTGATGTATCTTGCTTAGGCTTTTTTAACATTGCATCTGAAGATTCTTCCGATCTTTTCTTCTTTACTTCACGTGTTGTACCCTCCCCTTTTCCATTAATATTACTTCTTATCTGCATCGCATCATAATATTATTATACATATTTCATAAACAAAATTGTGCTAAATATCAGTACGAGAAACCATATATAATAATTGGTTTATAATAACCTCACCGGTGATGGTGCTTGAAGACCCTGCTTCTTTGGTTCAGATACGTTCAGGTACTTCATGCCAGGCTTCTGAGCATGGATTCCAATAACTGGCCTTCCAAATCGACTATTAAAGGATATAACATCTGAGAAATTTCTTGTGCATGGAGGAAGATTGGGCATCCCATGGTAGAGTTTGCAACTATCACCCACTGAAAAGCCATTAAATCCATTTTGATACCCATTTGCATTTAACGATCCTTGCACTTCACTTGCATGAAACTCTTGCTTGATCTTCATGTCATGATCATAAGATGGGAACACTCCAGGATTTCTATTTGCTACTCCTCCAAGAGATTCTCCAAAAGGTTGCTTGAAGTGATCGGATTGTGGGAAATGATCCATGGAAGAATTATTCAAGGACATGTTGTTTGTTTGTGGATCAAAGTGGCTATTTACTTCCGGGTCTGGCGGGGCAATAGAGCAAGTGCTTACAAGATTAGATAACTTGGTCAACCTTTCATTATTCTCCATCATCGCCTCACTGAACCCATTTAAATGCTTCTCCAAGCTGTTTAATGAAGTTGAACCACTATATTCCCAACTGCTATGATCAAGTTTCTTCAAGTAGTCACACACTGGTTGAAACATAGTGCTTGTCATGCTTTTTGATGACAGTGCACCCAGAAAGTTCTCTCCAATTTCTTGGCCGTTAGATCCAACACCTCTATATTTATGTGACAAAAAAGTTAGTTGTAGGTAAACTAAATGAAAAATACACCAAACTAATCTTACTATGTATGAACAAACACAATATCCATTAACTCAACTGTATAAAGATTTCAAAGATAATACCTTATAGTGTTTAAGAGTGGTTTTATTGGCGTGGGAAATAAGAGATCATAGTTTTGTAGTATGAACACAGAAACGAATTAGTTGACTGGAGTAGCGCACATAACTGTTAGATATAGTGGAAACAAAAGCCTAGGAGAACGTGTACGACTAGTGAAACTCATAGTACTTTAACCCTATTATTATTTACAACCTATATATGCACCTTAAACTTCACCCATTTACCATCCCTGAAGATTATTCTCTTATCTCTGATTGCAACTATGTATGAATACAAATTAATCAACATCGAACATACTTATTCTAGATAATCTTAATCATACAGCTATATTTATTAATCTTTATTGTAAAAGCATATAAACTTACGATAGAACATGGGTCCAAAGTTGATTATCCGAAGCATGTTCTCCCATGAAGTCGTTGTTGGAGGAAGGGGCAGGAGGGTCAATGAGTCTGCGAGAGGACTCAACAGTGAGGGTTGAATGGTTGGAAGCATTAGTGAAAGATGTAGAAACAGATATATCTTCCTCACAAGAAGAGGAAGAATTAGGGTTAGGTTGGTTGTTCCATGTGGTATTAGTATCGTTCCAGGAAGAAATAGAATTTGGCTGGAGATACCACCAGTTTAATGGGGTGACGGAGGTTGCAACTGTGTTTCCAGCACTTTCTTCAGTCATCTCTCTATAATATCTCTCAAAATTTGGCTTCTTAGTCTCCCTTTTATTGGTTGAATAATGGAGCTAGCTAGGGTTGGATATATAACTCTCTTTGTTTCTTTGCTGTTGTGGTGGGGATTCTATGGAGGGGATTGCTCCAATTTCAGTGACGTATAAATTTGTAGGTTATATCAATAATAGGGGAGACAATAAAATATGCAACCTGAGTTTTTCCACTAACGTTCGTGGGCAATTATTATAAAAGGTGATGGGCCAGCACGAGTTTGGCTAAATGTTGCTAATGTTGCCGAGCATGGTATTTGGTGTTGCTAGTTTTGTTACCACTTAGGTTATTACACATTCATTGTTTTATACTATTTTCATTTTAGATAATTATAAATATAATTACATCACACACACTCTGTGATATCCATTTTTTTTAAATATAATAATTGATTTTTAATAAACTGATTTAAAAAATAACAATTTTGTAATAGTGACCACTCATTCCGTGGGGATAAATAATTTTCTCTAGATATCGTAAAAGGTGAATAAAAATTAACGTTGTGAGTGATAAAAACTACGAAAAAACATAAAGTAATTTCGCGTGAAGTTAATTATGTAACTATACTGTTCCTCGTGAAATTTTTTTATCATGTAATAAAATACCTTAAAGGATGAGATCTAGCAGTTCTAAACGAACTGCATGTATCCTAAAAATAGTGTAATTTATTGATGTGGGGTAGAAATTGGATAGAGATGAGCCTCTTTTGACATGATTTTGACCTAGTACTATTTTTACAATTTCAGGAAACTTGCATTTGAAGCTTTTTGAAAGAAGTTATGTCATCTTTATTAGGTTTACAAGTGTTGTGTAAAAATTAGACGAGTTTTTTAAAAGCTAAAATATCTAATAATTTAACTTAAACTAAAATTTCTTTTATGTTCGGGTTCAATTTAAGTATTCACTAATTATTATTAAATTTAGTTAAAGCAATTCTTTGTTTTTTAAACTTCTAAAAGAATATAATTTGATAAACAATACAACCATATAATATAATAATAATATAAATAAATAAATAGATAATTAATTTCATAAAATTATTATTTAATCATAATTTTAAATAGTGTTACGAGCTTAATTAATTGTAAATTAATAGGGCTAGGAGGGGAAGGAAGAGGTTTTAGCTGTTTGATTAGTTAGAATGATGGAGTCCGCACACTATTTTTGGAGTCGCGTGCTGAATTTATTTTCCATATGCGTTTGACTAAATTGAGGTTGTAGGACCCACCATGTAGCAAATGGACATGTTGATAGAGATGCTAATATATAGATAGGACCAAATTCTAAAACTAGTCACTAAAATTAAAGTTAAAACTAATTTTAGTTGGACCCCTTTAATCCATAGTTAAAAAACTAATTAAAGTTGATATTATTTTATTAAAATATATAATATACTTCCGTTATAAATTTATAAAATTACCGTAGAAAAAAATATTAAAATGACTTACATCGTCTTTTTTTAGAAGAATTTAATGTTCACAAGGAATGAGAAAAGAGGATTAGCATCTCATTTACCTTGTTCTTTTGGGAGTGATAGAAGGTGATGTTGAGCAATGATCGGAAGATTAATTTTATATGCAATCACATTCTACATGATGAAACTAAAGGATGACGCACTCCAAATTATAAAATTACCTCTCATATTTCAATTTTTATGCACGTGATTTATTCATTTATTTTTATTATGAAAATAATATAATAAAAATTAATAACACATATAAAAATTTATTATGGTTATTATAAAAATTTATTACTTCTAAAATTATTATTAAAAATAAAATAAAATATCCATGTAAATAAACTATTTGCCACCTTAACAGATATTGAAATACCCGCGAATATAAACTATCTGTTACGAATTTTATCCGCAGATATTCACAAACACAAATATTTTTGTCATTTCTAATTTTTAATTAGATAGATATTAATGAATATAAAAAACACATTGTTGTTTATTTCATCTGCAAATCAATATTTACTTTAATGTTATTAGTTAATTATGATCAAACCTAAATTCATAAATCGGATTTTCTCAAATTACACTTACATCCTATTTGTTTTTCACCGTTACCTTTTATTGAGGAGTGTATGTATAATGTTTTTAAGATTTAAGGAGTGCATGTGCAATATAAAAAAAAAAAATAAAACAAAGTAAAGCTTTCAAACAAGGGGAAGATTTATGTTATTTCTTTTAAAAATACTGGAATGTCAGTATAATTTGAAAAAGTCTCACAAAAATATATAATTTACCCTAAATTTAATTATAAAATTAAATACTTTATTTAAGCTGGAAGTAAAGTATTAATAAGTAAATTTACGTTTAGCTCACTTATTAGATCTAACAAATTTTATTAATAAACAAGTTTAACTTAATTTGGTTTTATAAAATCCACTTGGAAAATAAAAATTGACCAATTGTTTAGATTAAATTATGTTTTATTTGTAGTACACATTAAAATATATTATTATTCAAAAGTAAATATAAGTCTAATTTATGTAAAACTAATACGAAAAAATGATTAAGGACATTATACTATATTGTAGAAGAAAACAAATTTGAAGACTCAAAGCACAGAGCATATGTAAAGTAGTTGTCCTAATAAATTGTTGTCAATTATATGAAATTATAGTATCAAACATTATGCAACAATTATAAATTGATTGACAAATAGACCATATCTATGAAAATAATCGACCATGTAAATACCTCATCTTATCCCTCATATCATATATTTATAAAATTTCCAAACAATTTATTGATTGAAAAAAACAATACATCAATTATGGCATTATATAATTCAAACATTATCCCTTATCTTTTATATATGCGTATACTATTTATATTGATCAATGAGAAAAATTTTATATTCTCCTCTTATATGTTATCTTAAAGAATATTATAATATATCTTATTATTTATTCTTGAGGTATTATTAGTTTCAAACTAAGTTCCCTTATATGTCTAATTTGCATTTTGAAAAACTATGTTAAAATTAATTAAAAATAGTGATGAAATTATAATGTATAATGTACATATCTGCCCAAAAAAAAAATGATTATATTCAAAACCAAATGAGCATGAGATGCAAGTGTGAAATCTATATGAAATGACTCAAAATGGTTTTTGAAACTGGACTAACTTATTTCAAATCAACTACGTAAATTTTTAATAAGAACATTCAACTGCTCACTTTGAAGTTCAGATTAAACTTTATCTTACCTCCACATTTTATACTATCATCTTGCTTAAAGATAATCCATCACTACTAATAATCACCTTGCTCGTAATACCATAAGCATTTATGATTAAAATTTTTCGATGCTTTTCAGGAGGGTTATTTTCATACTCCATATATTTTCTAGATTAAAATTTTATTATGATATAATAATTAAAATATGTTTTGTTAATTTATTTTTTTATAAAATTAAAATTAATTAAGTATAAATATTTGTACAAAATTAAGTACTAATATTTATATTAAAATTTAGTGATAAAAGAAATTATTAACAAAACATGGGTTAATAATATACAATAAAATAGTATGTTAAGAAGTCATTTTAAAAAAAATATCCATATAACATTTATACAAATAACAAATTTGGTCTCAAATTGAAAAGAAATAACATTGTTCTATTTTGAAAAAAAAAAGTAATGATTAACAAAACAAGAGTTAATAATATACAATAATGTAATATGTTCAAAAGACATTTTTAATAAAACAAAATATCAGTATAACATTTATACAAATAATAAAAATAATAAATTTGGTCTCAAATTGGAGAGAGACAATATTGTTCTATTTTGAAAAAAAATATGGAATAAAATTGAATCAAAGAAACATAAGTAGGGACTAAATTGAGTCAAAGAGACATGTATATGGACTAAATTGAAATGAAGACAATAACACTTGGTAGTGATATTGGCACATGACATTATGTTACAACATGACACTAACACTGCTATGTGTCACACCAGGGACCTGACACATGACAATTAAAATTTTTGCAAAAATAAAAATAAAAGTCACATATTGACACATAGCGTATTGTTAAAATTATGTTTTTTCTAAAAAATATAATTGAGGCACTTTTTTTAAAAGTTGGAATGCAATTAAAATTTGTTTAAAAGCGAAAATCAAATTGGTACACTCCCACTAAAATGGAGACTATTCAAGTAATTAAGCAAAAAAGAAAAAATCTACTTGTCATAAGGAAATAATCTCTATTGAAGGTTAGTGCGCAATGTTTGTCTGTCATAGGGGAGAAAGGGTGGAAGTTGAACTTGGATGAAAGGGGAACAAGAAGAGTTGGAGACATGGTTATATTGCGAGTTATTGCAAAAGGAAAACAATATCGTAGTCCATGTCTATCTCATGTGAGTTTAACCCAGACCTAATTTTACTCCATTCAAAACATATTTAATTCTATTCGGTCTGAAGTAGACTCAATTCAATTAGATTTGACATGGATCTAAGGTGACTTTATTTGACCTATAATTAACTTTTTCTTATGTGAATATTTGATCCTCTAAATTTTTTTCTCAGCCCATGTCGGTTAGGACCTTGACACATTTAATTATTGATTCAACACTGTACAACAAAAAAACTTACAACTATTGAATGGTAAATTTAATTCCAAAACATATAACAATAATGAAGCAATCAATGAAAAAGTGATGCAAAGCAACCAGCTTGGCATTGTACGAAGGACATAATGTTGATTTCATCAAAAGAATTTATGACGAAACTCTTCAAAATTGTTTGGATTTTGAAGTCAACCAGAAAATCTAATCCTGAAATTGGTTTAAATTAAAAGGCCTTGCTAAGTTAAACGTTATTGGACCTGGAAACAAAAAAATTCCATGCTCCACCATCGCCCATGGGGATCCAATCAAAGTTAGATAGATAGGTGAGGCGTGCGCGTGTGCTAGACATAAGTTAAAGAATAAATATTAGTATCTTCGTCCATCAAAAAATTATTTTTTGTTAACCTACCACCCCACATCCATGTAAGTACGTAAGAATAAGAGAAGTATCGCAAACTGGTGCAACTTACAAATTTATTACTCCTTAAAGAAAAATAAATTGAAATTTGTGAGTTAAAAGACGATTGGCTAAAACAGAAAGTAACCTTTTAGTTCCTGCACTAGCCAAACCACTACAAACAGATGTTCCTGAGCCACATAATCCATTCACTTTACAACCAAATTAATTAACTAATTAAGATCGAAAGTGAGCCATAATAACCAAATAATCCGTATAATTTAATAGTACTATCTTTAATATTTGAAAGGTGTAAAGGTTGGATAGGAGACCATATACACACAAAGTTGATAGGTTAGGTGGCTTTATTTTAACGTTCTGTCCTTTTGTTTCAATCACAACTATTCCTAACCATGAAAGAGACACTTTAATTAATTGTTTACTATTATCATTTTTTTACGTGTGATTTAAGAAATTTAATTTGCTTGGGCCACCGGGAAGAAACCTACTAATTGCATGAAAGGGACGAAAGGGTTACATTTTCATTGTGTGTTTCACATAAATTTCTCTATTACATATATACATTGGATAATTCAGGTCTTAAAATACATCCATGCATTTTACGACCTAATTTAATAATATAACAATGGTGGGTGTTTTTAGTGATTGGCAAACCGTATGTAGTAATTTAAAAAAAAAAAAAAAAAATTAACATTTTCTAAAAGAATATACTTGTTTTACAACTTAATTTAATAACATAATAATATAGATTTGAATTTAAAATTAAAAGATAAGATAAATTTAATAAAAATATCATTATTTTAAATTGTGAACAACATTCCACCACTTAAAAAAAATGCACAATAATTTCCTAATAGAAACTTTTACTTGAACTTTTATTATTACTCACACTTTAATAATAGACATACATTCTTTCGTTATTCCTCCACCAACCCCAAAACCCATTTTTTTCAATGATAGGGTTACTAAATGGTAGGTTTTATCGAAGTCAACTTGAAACACAATAGCTCCTTTGCATTCCGTTTTCTATCATTACAAGCTCAATTGGTATGAGTATCCCATCAAGAATGTTTGTTCTTTTATGAATGCAATTGATTTTTACAGATAATAAGATATAACTTTCCATTATCATACTTAGTTGTCAATATCTTAAAAAAAAAAAAAAAAAACCTTATAAATAAATAAAACAATATTCCAACCTTTGACAAACCTCCCTCCTATTAATGTGGATTTTTTCAAAAAAGTTAAAAGAATAAGTTTTTTATTGTCTTTAAAAACCTTCTTTTTTTTCTAAAGTATAAAGGTTTGTTTGAAAAACAAATCCCATAAGCACTTTAGTTTTGTCATAAAGAAAAATAATTTATATATAAATTAAAAGCCTCAATAATTAATATAAATTAATTTGTGTATATTCCTGATAAAAAAGAAAAGAACTTTTACAAATAATTTTATTCACAAGCAACTTTAATTTATGGGCAAAAATTAGTTTATTTTATTTTCTAAAAGTAGCTACGAATTTCTTTTCAAAAAAAAAAAATCATTTTGATCTCCGACTTTTTTCATAACTTCAAATTATTTGTTTGTCTGCTTCTCTAAAAACAATCCTATATTATTGACTCTTGAATGCTAGTGTGGGGGATTTGAAAATGATCCAATTATGGCTTTGTCCCATTCTCTAGTCATATATAATGACGCAAAAATGTTCTTGAATTCATTTTCAGAGGCTTTACCCTTGTTCTTGATTAAATCAAAACTTTGGAATTTTTTTATTATTTTTTGTTTGGTACCTTAAGGTCATATAAATAGATACAAATGTCATCTTTTAAATTATTTTATGAACTGATTTTATAAAATTAAATTAAATTTAAAGTTTATTTTTTAACGATAATTAACTTGCATAACTGAAACTGAATTATGAAAGCTTAATCCACGTAACCGGGTTGTGAAGTTCTTAACGAGTCTTGAAAATGCGAGTACCCAAACACTTGAAAGCTTTTATTTTCTAAACTCCTAGCTTGCTATTTGACATGTTTTGAAAAGTTAAAGTTCTTGAAATTACTATATGGGTTTGTTTGTAAAGCAAGTGCAGCAGTGTTTGATCATTGATGAACACGGCACTTCTCAAACTTTCCAAACATGCACTAAATCTTTTCACTATTTTAATGTTTGAGTAATTAAATACGTCTTTAAAAACTTTCATCATGCTAACTCAGCAACCTTTTTTACACTCAATTCTTTTGATGACAGTTATATATTTTTTAAATTATTGTTTTTAAAGTTCTATAATCTAACCTCAAGAATATGTTAAGGTACGACGAACCGTGCATTTATTATGCTCTACATAATTTACGTTTTAAACTTTGAAGAAGGTTATGAAAAGATAATTAACTACACGAACTTTAGTTAATTTTCAAGATTAAAGACAATCTTAAATTTTCTAGAAAGAAATATATAAAAAAAAATCAAATAAAAATCGAATAAAATTAACTAAAGTTACGTGACTTTTTACTGAATTCGTCTTTGATCGATGGATGTATGATTTCACGATCCACTTGTCGTGAGTCAAGTGTTTAAATTCTTAATGATGTAGATGAATCTTAGGTAGCAAAGATTTGATAAACAATGTCGTTCCTATATAAAGAACAAATTAGGTGAACATAAAGAAAAACCTTTGACATGAGTGGCTAAAACCAAATTAGATAAGAGTGTCCAACAAAAGGAGAAACAGTGTCACCCTTTGTCCTACCTTGAAATACTTTATACCTTATAATCTTCCTTTTAAGAAATGAATTATAATTTGAATTAGAAGAGCTTCGTCTTTACACATGTGATTAGAGGGCACGAGTAGTGTTCTACTTTTGAATTAAAAAAACATTATGAATGGGACAAGGTTGGGAGTGGCAATTGCACGCGACGCTTGTAAGTAACTATAAAAAAATGTGAAAGACTTTTTGAAGATTGAAAAATCCAAAGCAGAAAGAATTGTTAAACCAGAATATAATTTGTGGTGTAGTGGTGCTTGCTTGTCTACATTATATAATCACAACTATAATAAAAGCTTGTTGACCTATTTTCTCTTTGTGGAGGAGTTATCTCGCAATGTTATAGGGCTTTTCGTTTGCTTTTTTTTTCTATTGTGATGTGTTTTCTACTTTCATGTGGGATTCCTCACACTTTTGTTCCAAGTCCAAATTCCACTAGGAGGAGTTTGGTGTTGGTGGAGGGTGGCCTATAAAAATTAAAAAAAAAAAAACAATACTATTAATTAATAATGGTAAATCTTAGCAACTCCTATTTAAAAAATAAATTAAAATCTCACTGGTTGCCCCTAATGTACCCTAACGTTTCTGATGTTGATGTTTTTCTCGAGAATAAAACAATATGTTTATTATTCATGAGAGAAGTTAAAGTTGTCAAACTTTTTTATGCTGAGTGGGTTACAAGAAAAACATATGTATAAATGGTTTTCTTTTTCTTTTTTCTTGATTAACCTGTTATTTGCATTTGAACATTGGAAATGCAGATTTCGTTTCCATAGTTTTAATTAATTACCTCTATATGAAGTGCTGAGTGAATCATTATTAACAAATTTAACTTTTATGTTTAAATGAATAAAAGTTACTTCTCATAAAGAAGTGAAAGTTTAAAACTATTACTTCAAGTATTGTATTTTTTAATAGTTAAGATGCCGATACGTCTTCAGGTATCATTATCAAAAGATTAGAATAACGTTAGTGGTTTACAAGACCTTACGTTAACCTAAATGATGATGTTTAAAGCATAATTTAATACATACTAAAAGGATATAATATTCAGCCTTAATTTTAACATTGCTATTTTAATTTTTTTAAGTTTTAGTCATTATACGTGTTGGCAAATTTATATCGCGATAACCATATATATATATATATATATATATATATAATATAATATGAGAATTTTCTGTGGTAAAAATCTATTCACTAATTTACTTTTTATTTTTCCTAATTATTATATATAACGTTGGTTCTCACTATTTACTAAAGTTTCATATCAAATAATATGAAGAAGAGAACAACAGAAAAATACTATAAAAATAAGGAGTTTCTTTTGGAATTGTCATCACAAACTCAATTTGGGTGTACGAGAGACTTGAGTAATTGTGTGTCATGAGAAGATTTACAATTTTTTCTAGAAATATTGTACTATGAAGGATTTACAATTTTGGTCCATAAAAAGTTGCTACGTTTGAGAGTGTTTTTACTTATACTTTTTCTGCTTTTATTTGTGGGTGTACTTTTGTTTGAATATATTATTTTCTTAGTGTGTGATTTTCCAAAAGTGGTATCAGCTCTGACCAAGGGTTTCTAACCAAGGGAGGAAGAGAAGTAGTTTGGCATACTAACCAGAATCAACATTGCGTCATATGCAGTTTGCGGCATGTGCATGGAGGAAATGCTATGCGGTGGACTACGATGATTGGTAACCTTAGATCTGCATGGTGAGGGTGGAGCTCAAGATCGCCAATGGTGGCGTTTTGCGTGGCTCACGTATGCTAATGGGTGTTGCGTTTGGTGTTGTGGTGGTGTCGTGGCTTGGCCAAGGTGGCATTGATGATGGATTCTCCTTGAGTATCGGTGAATTGTTAGTAACAATGATGTGGAAGTTGCCAACAACGAGTTTGAGTCTAATGTGCAAGGTGGTGAGGGTCGATGACGGGGGAATGATTGTCACGGTCAAAGAGTTCGTGCATATCACCATTTACCATAGTAGTTTAAGCAGATCTGTTGGCGATGTGTCAAATGTTTGTTCTAGAGCATGTGAGACTTTTGGTGAAGGGATGATATGTTGGTTATGAAGTGAGTATTCACCAAAGTCTCACATCAAGTAATATGAATAAGAGAGCAGCAAAAAAAATACTATTAAAATAAAGAGTTGTTTTTGGAATTGTTATCACAACTCAATAGGTCTCTTGGGTGTACGAGGGGCTCAGATAATTGTGTTTCATTGGAAGGTTTGCAATTTTTGTCAAAAAAGATTGCACTAGGAATGGTTTGCAGTTTTGGTCCAATAGTTGTGTGTCATTAGAAAGTTTGCAATTTTTGAAAGAAAAATTGCACTAGGAAGAGTTTGCAGTTTTGATCCACAAAAGATTGTATTTTGAATGATAATGCTTTTTTGTTGAGTATTTATGGATGTACATCTTGAGGTATTGAACTATGTTAAATTTATTGTGTATTTTTATTTATATTTTTTTGCTCTTTTTGTGGGTTTGCTTCCCTTTGAAGATTAGTACGTGATCTCCCGACATATTATTATAAACTTCAATAGCAAACTCATTGGAAATTCTACATAAAAAATAGTTAAATATATTTTTAGTCTATTAATTTTTATATAAAATTAAATTTCGTCTATATTCCGAACTTAAATTATTTTCAATTCAAATTTTATTAGTGAATGAATTTTGTCATCATAATCAGACATCGTTAAAGATTTGTTGATGTGACAATCAACGTCGTCATGTGTGTCCATGTTTTATTATATGTGTCTATATCGACATGTGTTGACATATAATAACACTGTTTGTCACATCAATAAATCGTTAATGTTATCGGATTTCAATAATCAAATCCATTTATTAATAAAGTTTGAGAATGAAATAATTTAAGAGTATGGAAAATAAACAAAGTTTAATTTTCTAAAAATTTAAAAACATATTTAATGTTTTGAAATTTTGAAAGGAATATATGCTTCCTAATTAATACTAGATGATTTTGACTTGACTAGAAAAAATATTTTACACATTCTGAATATAAAATGTAAAAGTATAAATTGAAAAAGTTAATTATAAAATGACGTATTATAGTAATATTATAATAATGAAATGTAGTAGAAAGATTTAAATTATGTAGCAATATAAAGGAAATAAAAAAGTTCAGAAATATAAAATTAAAAAAATAAAATAAAATTTTAAATAGTTACATTTTTTATTTTTATTCTATGTTTTTATAATCAATAAATTATTGGTTACAATTTTTTTCAATTTATATTTTAATATTTTAAATGTAGAATATATATATATATATATATATATATATATATATATATATATATATATAATGTATAACATTTTCGCTGCTCAAACCAAAATTATCTGATATTAATTATGAAACATATAATCTCTTTTAGTTTTTAAAGGATTTAATATGTTTTTTTTTATCTTAACTTCTTGCCAAATTGAATTTTGTATTTTTTCCAAACTTTCGATCATTTTCAAATTTTATTAATGAATAATGAATTTAGCTTCGTAACCAGATAATAATAAAGATTTATATATAAAAATGACAATATTCCGTATCAATATGTACTGACATGGTTAATACATATGTTGACAAGGTCATACACATGTCAACATGTGAATGTACACATAAAAACATATGAACATATGTCATTTGTTATATCAACAAATATTTATGGTCGTCTAACCATTAAAACTAAATTTATTCATTAAAAAAGTTTAAAAATAAAAAATAATTCAAAGTTGAAAATAAATTTTAATTTTACATCAAAATTAAAAATATATAATAAAAGAAAATATAACAATTATAAAATAGATTA
>Ga0214545_1006390_pt1 | contig 20541 bp, 11 predicted proteins | sample CNSS4metaG_FD_160064 | JGI IMG/M metagenome (GOLD analysis project Ga0214545, IMG submission 160064) | Root nodule microbial communities from cowpea collected in UCLA plant growth center, Los Angeles, California, USA - CNSS4 | ecosystem: Host-associated > Plants > Roots > Nodule | place: USA...
TAGCCATTTCATTAAAAGTAGAAGGTACTTTATAAAATAAGAGTCCAAGATAGCTTTCTGCTAATATAAATATTTGTTTCTGTATATAAAAAAAAAAAAAAAAAATAAAATAAATTTTTTATAATTTATATTTATTAAAAAAATTAAAATTTTTTTCTTTCTTTTTTTTTTTTTTTTCATAAAGAAGCTACTTTAATTTTTAAAAACATTTTCTAAGTTTTTTTATTAGTGTCCTTTATTCAGTCTTTAAAATATATTGATCGACAAAGATTTTTAAAGTTTAAAATATATTCAATTTTTTTTAAAATATTAATATAGAGTAATACTCTCAGTCGAGGATAACAAAAAACAAATTCTCACTAAGAACTCTTTGGTTCATCATCTAAAAGAGAAGAAGAAAAAAATAGAGCAAAACCCCTTTCTAATAACCAATGATATTGGGAGCACCAACACTTAATAGTTATAAGTTATTATTTTTACCTTGAAAATGGTTGTGAGTGGACTTCCAGAAGGGATCTTGCTCCTATAAGTAGCAGAGCCTGCCAAGAACACAGGGATAGATAGAACTATACTGATAGTAGAGATTCCAAAACCCCATTCCCACCCTTTGTTGTCTTCAATCCACACTACAAATGTAACTGCAATAAGGCCACCGCAAGATAAGCAAAAGACAAAGTAGTTGAAGAAGGTTGATCTTTGCTTTCTTCCAGATGGGGTAGCCTCATCAAATTGCTCAGCACCGTGTGCAGGTAATGACCCCTTAATTCCTCCAACTCCAAGAGCCACCAAATAAAGTCCAGCAAATAACATTGCTGCTTTCCCACCACCAACTTCATGACATGGAGTGCTTGGATCACATGCTGCAGGCTTCAGTGAAGGCACACGAGCTTGTACTGTCAGTATAATCAATCCCTGCACACACAAGTTCCTATTCCCTTAGCCATGTTCAGTGCAGAATAAGAGATATAATAAGAATACGATGTACAAGTATTGAGTCTGAAATTTATGAAAATGTTTGTATTTGATTGTTATGTGACTTAGAGTTGAAGGAAAAACAATTTAAATACACATTTTTTTTCTTTAATATCTATGAACTTCTTATAGAAAAACCGTGATAAGGATTTAAACTTCAATATAGACAATACTTTGAAACTGATAATTAACTACAACGATCTTTTCTCTTTACCGATAAGAAAGTAGTTGTAGTTGTACATAAAATTATACAGTACTAAAGAATCTGAGGAAAGGTGAAATAGACACAAGAAAAAAAAATGGTATAGAAACAGTATATTATAAATTTATTGCATGGACATATAACATATCTAGTTACTGTTTGAGTTCTGAATGCACTTATGAACATGAAATTTTGAAAGTCAAACATAAAAGACTAGTACAACGTGTACCATTTCTAAAATGTGACCAAATAAGGAAGTGTCACCATCTGTTTGATGAAAATTAGCCACGTAAGTGGAGCAAGGCCATGTGCTCAACCCCACTTCAGCCCCTGGACTGTATAGCATAGAAAATGACTTATTGTATTACTCTATCAACTACAAATCATGATACGTCACTTTGAGATTTTGGCATCTTAATTATAAGGTATATCTTCCATATACAGTCCTATAGCATGTGATATTTTGCAGCTCTCACAATGTAACTGTCAAAACGACATCTTTGGTTTCATGAAACTTCTCTAGCTATACCCGAGGTTGGCCATGTTAAATTGTTTGATCACAAATATCTTGAATTTTGTTATTTCCTTTTTACCTACTTTCAGCCCCACAATGATGAGTCCAAACATCATAAATAGTAACGTGTAATTAACATACGTTGGCCTTTAATTGCACCTCTTAGTTTTTTTGAAGTTCCAGAGGATTTGACTTTGAATTGCGTGTTAGATAAGCCTTGGCATGGGGCATACCGAAAACAAACTAAGCAATAAATAACTAGGAGTTTGTATAATAATATCTATTCAATAAAGTACTGACTTTTCAACATCAATTTTTATTACTCTTCCCTAGAAAACAGCCTGTTTTGCTCACTCAATGTAAAGTGACGTGAATTTTCATATAAAATTTAAGATAGTATTTATTAAAGGTTTCGTGAACGAAAAAAAAAATCATAAATGAAGCAAATGTCAGAGAACAGACTCAAGAACGCATACAAATGGTGTGAAGTTACTAATTACCAATCATATTTTATTTTGCCTTTACCAAATTCAAATAAGCACTTATAATGCAGATGCATGCAATTCTTCTAGAGATTTTAATTGTTTATTTTGGGCAAAATATAATGAAGTTTGTGAAAAGTTTGAAATTTTAGAAAATATTAAATAGTAAATATAATTGAAAGAGGAGGAAAATATTTATATGTATGAAATAAGTGCCCTTGGTTATTAGCAGTGATGGCGTACAGAGAAGGGCATGTGTTTTTGAGAAAGCCAAAACGACAACAGATGTTACTTTCCATGTTCAAACACGACCGAACGAAATCTCTATTTATCCAACATGTGGCAGTGGCACAAAAACATAGGGTCCTAGGCATTCTCATAGGAAATTATTTATACGTTGCATGAGAGATGCATATAAATAGCTGGGTCCACCTCTATCTTTTAAATTAAATTAATTTTCTTCTGACTTTTTTTCTTTTTTCTTTTCTAATGACACCAACAATAGTAAACACATATGAGAAGAAAAAAAAGAGAAACAAAACTCCCCCACCAACATTATTGTTATTTTGTCTCGTACACTCTTATGTGTCACAAGCCACTTTTTTGTTTTTCTCTCTGCCACTGTTTGTCTTTCTTAGCCACCACTAGCAGTAGATTTCTTACACAATTTGGAGTTCAAGGTTAGCGTTGTACCAATGTGAGGAGAGAAAAAGCTACCCATATGCTTTTCTTTTCTTTCTTTTTCGCTCTTTCCCTTTCCCATTTGGTGGTGCCTTAAAATATGATTCTTGACTTAGACCAGTATCTAAGTGGGCGTTCGCTCATGCAATTCATGAGGTTTTCTGTGACCGAGTGCGCGAACGAATGCAGCAAAAAGAAAGCGAATCAAAGGGGGAAGATAAGACAGTTTTCTTTTTAATTAATTAATCGTTTTTTCAAAATCATTGACATCTTTCAATTCTATTATCGCGATTTGGTTGCATCATTTGATGCAGCCCCATCTTGCAAGTTGTGTTTGCACTTTGCAACTTGCGAATTGACTCAGATTCTGGTTAACACACACATCATGGTTTTGAAAGACGCTTGCTCTTTAAGGAACCCAATACTAATCACAACTCAATCTCTTCTGTCCCCTTCCCTCTTCTCACTCTTCCTATTCAACAACAATTTCTACAGTGGGAAAGGGAAACAACAAATGCAAAATTAAGAGAAATTAAAAAGGAGAAATGGTACTCTGATGGTGGAAGATACATACCAGGAATTCAATCACTGCGCTGATAAGATATATGTGATAAGTTGTCAAAAAAGCATCGCATAGAAAACCTCCAAGGAGGGCAAGGAGGAAAGCAGTTCCCATGAAATTTGTGACATTGTTGGCAGATTTGGAAGGAGACATATGCATGTACTGAATCATGTACAGCACCAAATTGCTTGCATTGGCTAGAAATGCAAGATTCTCCAATACCTCCACCACTGCACAAACACAAAAACACACACAACACACACAGAAATTAGTGCCGACATACACATGACAGATAACAAAAAGACCCACTTGGACCAGTTTTAGCACCAATCCCACCCAATTTATCACACTCACAACAAACACATGCATTCATCCCTCACACACACATCATATAAACTATTGAGTGATAGAGAGAAGGGATCAATTTGGGACAACAGACCCAAAACAAAAGAGGCTGCAAGCATGCCGCCATGGCGGCCTCTGAGAGCAGGCTTGTTCCTCCAGTTCACATAGCCTTCCCATCTTGTAATCTGGTTTTGTTCCAATTCCTATACAAGAGAATCAGAAAAAGAAAAAGTAAATTAAACTAATTAAAATTATACATGAGTAGCAGCATGTGATATAGATTAATTGAGGAGAAGAAAGGTGAGAGGGAAGAGAAAAGAGAAAACCCACCATGATTCTGGGTCTCTCTCTGTGTTTGTGTTTTGTTTTGGGTTTGAATCTGTGAGAGAGAGAGTTAGGGGAGAAAAAGAAAGATAGGTGGTGAAGGATTTAAAGGGAGTGGAGAAGGAGGAAGGAAAGGTGCAACTTGGGCAGAATGGTCTAGACACTGCTCTCAAACTATTAATAATAATTTGACTTTGTTTTCTTCTATGCACTCTTTAAGAAACGTATATTTAGTTTATAAACTCTCTATTTAATAATAAATGCATAACAAAAGAAGAAATAAATACATGAATTTACTTCATACTTGGCAAATTCATTATCATGTATTAATTTAAACTATTTTTACAATATTTTTACAATTTGGAGTAGAGATGTTGAATAATGAGTATTTAATTAATCATTTATTGATAGATAAGTTTAAGTATCATGATATTCGATGTATGATGCACAGATACAATACTTAATACGTTTATCGGATATGACATGTATCTGATACATCGATACATTTATTTTTAAAATAATAGGATACAATATGAATAATGAAAAATGTATAATAATTTTTACAAACATAATAAATATATGATTGTTAGTGTGTGAATCCAAATATTATAATCAAAGACCAATTATTTTAGTAGTCAAAACCTTGTAGTTAATGTTAGTGACCAATTTAAAAATTAATTCATCATTAAAACTATTTTAATTATCAAATTAGAGACCGATTATAATTGTTTGAAACTATTTTAGTTGTCAATTTGGTCACTACATAGTGACTAATTATTTTTTGTCACTAAAATTTGTCATTATTCAAAGATTTTATTGTAGTGTACTACTACTTTATAAATTAGATACTTCATTGATAAGTATCGTTAAAATATCCTAAAGTATCGGATACGATACGTGTCGGATACGGATACATGACTCAAGTTGAAGTATCGATGCATCATAGTATCCGATCCACCAAATACATGAATTTTATTTTTTAAATTCATCTAATTAAAATAAAATTATTAGTGAAAAAAATTATTCATGAAATAATTATTTAAAATTTGATTTTGTATATTTTTTTATCTTTTTATTTAGATCTATGAAATCAAATTTATTTTGTAAAAGATTATTCTTTTAAAATTTATATTTATACATAACTCATTTAAATTTTGTTTTTTTAAAGATTAAATTTATTTACATTAATATATTATTGAGTAATTTGATTTAAATTGTACTTAAATTTTCATTTTTTATAAAAATTTGTATTTTAAAAAAATTATTTAAAATCTTAAAAAATCAAATATAAAATAGTCAGTGGTATAAAAAAAACATATGGGTAGTTACAAATTAGAAAATGATTTTTTGACTACTAAATTTTGACAATTTTCTCTTACAACCTTAAGTGTCATTTTTTAAGTGGTTTTCCATTTTTCTTTTTCTCATTCTCAATGTTTGAAAACCACTCAGAAGATGACACCTTATGTTGTAAGAGAAAGTTGTCAAAATTTAGTAGTCAAGATATCATTGTTCTTACAAATTTGTTTAGATGAGACATGTAAACACTACATGTACGTGATCTAACCTCATCTTATCTCTAGTTTCAACCTAAAGTCTATCTTATTGACCAAGGCGTTCGAGCCGAATCAGATTGAAAAGTTTCAATTTTTTTAAAGATAATGATATTTTAACCCATTTTTAACACACCACTTCAATCACATTAGATCATCACATCACTAAAAAGAATCAAAATAGATGGATGATCTAATGGTGATTAAAGTAATGGGTTAAAAGTGGGTCAAAAATAGTGAGTTAAAATATCATTATCCTTTTTTTTAATGTGAGCAAACTAAACTCAGTTCACTTAACTTTCGAGTTAAACGTGCTTGATGTGAGTTGATTCGTAACCCACCAATAATGACCATTTATTACTTTTTTATAAATTTTTCATAAATTTTTGTATTATAATTATTTAATACTAAGTTGTTAATTCAGAGGTTTTTAAATACCAGAAAGTCCAATCATGTTTGTTGATTTAAATGTTTAATTTACTTCTTTGTTAAGTTATGTAAATTGAAATTTTAATTTTTAATTACTTTCTTTATAATAATATTTAGTGAAATAGGTAAACATTTTGATTGTAAATTCACTTTAATTATACTACAATCAATATGTAAAATAAATTAAAAGAACAAAACATATTTAAATGAGTCCACCTACTAACCTTTGAATTCAAAATGAAGATTACAAAATTTATAGTTCATAAAAAAGTAAACAAGATTGAACTAATTTTTAGCTCGTGAGAGACAACTTATACCTATTGTGTTGACTCACTTTTAATACCCATAATTTTTACTCTATTATAAAATGGATTTTTTTAAAAATAAAGGAGTCTTACTCTTCTAACTTTTTTTATATACAGAAAGTAATAGATGATATAAATAATTCTTTTCGATTTTAATATATTTTATATATTTAATATTCCAAGTCTAAGTTTTAAAATTTCAAAATGTTTTCTTTTCAAATTTTGACACTACTTCAATGAAAAAATTTATAAAATTAATAATTTTATTCGACTATCAACATAAATATATTTTTAAAACAAAACTATAAATTTATACTTATAACTCAGGTTCTTAAATAAGATTTAGAGTCTTATTTTATATGTGCTAGTCTTCAAAATTTTATAAGAATCAAATTTTAATATGATTTACATGAGTCTAGAACTTTTTTATGTTATTTTTATGTTTTGCTTTTAGAATATAATAGTTTTGATATATTAAAAGAGTTTTTAGTATATTTTAAAATATTAATTAGAAAAAATGAACTCAAAAAAAAATTCAAATTTGACTTTTACTTTGTAGATGCTATTTTTGTTTTCTTAAAGGGATGATATTATTTTTTTTAAAAAGTAATTCAATATTTAAATTTAGTGATATATTTAAATTTACTAGTTGCACCTAATTTCTTTTTCATTTTTTTTATATTTTATACGTTTATCTATAACAATATATAGAGATTTCTTTTTTTGTGTCTACATTTCAAAATATCAATTTTATCCTTCAAAATATAATTATTTATTAAATTTTTAAAAATTGAACGTTATTTTTACAAGTTTTTTACAAAATCATTTATCTCTTCTTCTTCTCTTTTTTTTATTAGTGATTATCCTCTCATCTTTTTTTATTTATTTCACTTTATTTTTCATAAATATAATTTTATTTTATATATTAACTTAATAACATTACAATATCATTACTTATTAATATAATCACTTATTTATACTAGTTATATTTTATGAGTTTTCTCTTCTTACAGTTGTTTTGTTGTCTCTCCGGTTCATAGGTGATTAGTATGCATTTATGTATCATTTACTCTAGTAAACTTTTCGTTTATGCTATTTCTCTTTTTTTTTTCTTATTTCTATAAAACTTTAGAGAGAAAAATGCATTTTTTTTAGTTAGTTTGTTTTAGTTTGCTTATGCTCATTGATAATGAAATGAAATAATTTATAATTATAAGCCTTTTTACATTATTATTAGATTTTTCTATATTATTATTGAAGTATGCATTTATTTATCATTTCCTTTATAAACTTTCAGTTACACTATTTTTTTTCTTATTTCTAGACGCATTTTTATATTATTATTAGACTTTTCTATATTGTTATTGAAGTATGCATTTATTTATCATTTTCCTTATAAACTTTCGGTTACACTATTTTTTTATTGTTAGATTCAAAGGTATGAGAAGTCTAAAATAAACTTTAAAAAAATAAGGTATTTTATTTAAAATTTATTTTTAAACTTTATTTTATACAAAATAATTTAATATATTATAATTAATTTTATTTAATATTTTTTTTCTAATTTATACTAAGACAAATTCGTTTAATTTTTTTAAAATAAACTTTTATTATCTTTAACTTTGTTAAAAAAATTCTTTCGATCGAAGAGACTAGTATTGAAATTGTTAACCTAATCCCAAATTATATATGTAATTGAAAAATAATCTATTTTTTTATATATAATTCAGAATGTCAATTAATTTATTATTTTCTTAACTTATAATTTTCCTAAAAATATTTAATTCTGAAAATCAAATTAAACTTAATTATCTTTAAGGAGAGTTTTTCTCTATGATTTTTGTTACAAAAACTTATACTTGAATTATTTTTCTAAAAAAGCTCAACTTTAAATGTAGAGTTTGGATTTATATTTTATTTTCCTATCACGTTTTTTGTTTTTTTTAATTCTTGTGTTCAATTAATCTATTACCTACCAAAATACTAAATCCTAATCTAATTAATAGTTTTGTAGAAAAATTCTTATTCTTTATCAAGATATATACATAAAAACTCCTGAAACCCATAAATTGAAAAGTACCAAAAACTAAAACCAGGTAAAAGAAACATATTTTTAATCCTAATACAAATTTAATAAGGAAAATAAAAACAACATCAATACAAATAGAAAGAAAAAAAAATACTATTAAGCATATATACATATTAAGCATAATTTACTTATTAAAATATATTCTTTAATTTTTCTTATTTAATTTAACTATTAATATTTTTGTACAAATAGAGCTCTTTGACTTTATTTAACTATTAATATGTTTATCACTATATTTGGGTTAATTAGTATTATGCTTAATAATTTAATCAATAATCACAAGAACAATTATATTAATGATGACTAAAATTCGTCAGTAATGCTTAAAATCTGTGATAAATCAAAATTATTGATAACCTGCTGATGATAAAAATTTCATCGTTAAAATTCTCATTGAAAAATTGTGTTGACGAAATTCCTAGTCTATCAGTAATTATAAATGAAGAAATCTATTGGTAAATTTATAGATAATTATCGACGAAAAAATTTATAAGTAATTACTGACGAAAATTTTTATTTTAATTAAAATTAAAATTAACATTATGTTTTATTAAATTAAATTTATATTTAGTTAGATTAATTTAATTAAAAATAAAATATAATATAATTTATATTTAATTTTATATTTTTTTATCATTTTATTTAAATTTTATTTTAAAAAGTTAAAAATATATTTTTTAAATATTCGTGGGTATCCAAAGTACCCGCAAATTTTTTTTAATCGGGTACCCGACGGGTAAACGGGTAGGTAGTGGATGATTTTTTTTTTTTTTTTACGAATCAGGTTTCGAGTAGGCACTATTGATGCCCGACTCGACCCATTATCATCCCTAAGTGATTGTTTTAGTAATGAATGATTTTTTATTTTGTAAATTGGTCACGATAGTGACTAACAACTTTTGGTCACTAAAATTGGTTACTAATGAGACATTTTCTTAATTGTAGTATATTACTTATATACATATGAGTTTTTGGCCTTTTATTACCCATTCGGTAAATGAATTGATAGTCTAAAAACGAATTTGGATTCTCTGCTAGGTTTTTTTTTTATGTTTCTTTACTATGTCTTCAAAACAACTTGATGACCATTGATTTTGAAATTTAAAAATATATTAAAAAAATATTTAAAGTACCAATATAGTGTATTTTCAGTGCTCAGCAGAGGAAAAAAAAAAACTCAATAGAAAATCTGGACTCTCTAAATACCCATGTGTCTTGTTTCTCTCCTCCAAACACAAACTATGTAAGTACCCAAAATTTCAATACATATTAATAACATATAGGTAATAAGGTAACAAATAATAATGCTTTTAAAATTGATCTTACATTATCTGCACAACATATATGTTTAACTCCTAATTACCTAATTAAGTCTCTAGCAAATTAAACATATGTAATACAACGTCACTCTCTCTACTAAAAATAGTCACATCTCATGAAATCTCCACTGATATAAGTATTATATTATTTATATATTATGTATCTTTTATTTTATATAGTAATTTAAAGGAGATATAACAATAGTTAAAGGAGATATAAAAATAGAAGAGAAGATGGGAAATGTGATCGATTTAACTTCAAGTCCCTCACTAACATCAAAATTAACATAATACTAACAACTACATTTACCCATAAAAAAATTATTTATAATAATTTATGAAAACTAACATTTTTCAGTTGTAATTATTACCGACTTGACAAATTTTTAAGAATAATTTGAATATTTAATACATTATTGAGGAAAGTCAATTTAACATATAAAATTTTTCATAAAACATAGAATATCATTATAATTAAAATTATTACCTACCTACAAATAAACCACTTATATAAAATTCGATGTTGTTGGAGTGATATAAACATGTTTAAGAATTGAATTGTTAAAGTTTAAATATATAGAAAGAGTAATTAAACAATGTAATCGACTGTTAGTCACGGAGCAATTAATATCATACTTCAGAAGTATAATGATTTATGGGTTTTAACAATTGCTATATGTTTTTGCAATTGACTCACCAACCAATTTTAATTTAATCTTAGTCAAACATGTTCTATTTTAAAAAAATGAATTAGAAAGCAAAAATTAAAACCTCACAACAACCTAAAACCAAGCTGTACAATAATTATTTCCATTATTATTTTTTAAAATAGAGACCGAAATAAAAACAAGTCATGTTATAATATACTATTTTATTACGTTTAAATTAAATATAGATTCAAAGTACCGATTGACTCTATGAATAGATTTAAAGCATTTCATTTTCTATTATTCTAAACATTTATTTATTTATTTATAAATTTAATCCTGTGCATTCTTGCTAAGTTTTTAGAATAATTATTTGATTGTTCAAACTTCACGATTTAGAAGACAATTAAGTTTACATCAAGATCAACTTATCATGGTAAGTTTCTTCTTTACAATTGAATCTATCTCATTCCATTTTTTTTCTTCGCAAGTGAGTTTTTGTACACCGCATGTTTGTTCAGCCGAGGAATGTGAATTTTTTCCAAGATTAATTGAATTAGTTGTGATGTTATAATTTATAGGTTTGCGTTCTAGAAGGTGTTCAGAAGATTAGTATGTATTCTAAGTTCCAGATATATTATAGTATTTCTTTTCTTTTTTCACAACAATTTATTTTAAATATATTGATTTTCTATATATATATATATATATATATATATAAAAATTTAGATAGATTTTATTCAAAATTTAATTATAAATTTAAAAACATTTATTATTTTTTACTTTAATCTCTAAATATCATTTAATAAACACACAATCAACTATCCACCGGTACCGGTGTCTAGACACGGTATTAAACTAATTTTAGATAAAAGAGTTAACACTAAAATAAATATTAAATAAAATTAAAAAATAATTAATTATTATATTAAATAATTTAAATATTTTTTTATTTTTAAAATTATTTTTTATTAATAAAATTTTATAATTGTATAAGTAGTTAAAAGTTAGATAACATCAAGACTTTAACTTTTATTTATAAAAGTGTCCAGATTAGTCAATAAAATGAGTAGTTATTTGTAGTATCTAAATTAGTTATTATTTAATTTTGTTTAGTGTAATATGTACTTTTGTTTGTAATTAAGTTTTCAGACTTTGAGATTGGTTATGGGGTAATTGAAATAGTGATATGAGTTTGTATTAAATATTTGTAATCAACAACATAAAATGACTATTTTAAAATGTGTTTTTGGAATTTGATAACAATAGGTATGGATTGAATTTTTAAAATTAATCTAAATCTAAAATATATAGATTTGTTTATAATCAACATTCATATTAACGGGATCAATGAAATATGGATTTTTCTCAATAACTTTGTCGATCAGATGAAATATGGTAAAACCTCTTATACTTTAAATAGAATGAAACTGATCAAATTATATATATAGTAACATTTTAATGTTAGCAGCTTAAAATTAATAAAATAGGATATCCCACGTTAGTGTTCAAAACAGATAAATAAATATATAAAATATATTAATACAGTCTTAGAAATAATCGGACTATAAATATATCAATTATACATACCAAATATTTATAACTCTAAACACAATCTAACCACTTACAACAATTTTCCACTAAGATCTCCTTCTGACCTTAAAGATGGCTCCTCAATCTCCAGAGGTGTCTCTGAAACTGCAACCACCATTGTTCCCACCGAATAGGTGATCATTGCAAAAGGAAAACACACAACACAAGACAGAAACATATAAGAAGGTAAGCTAATGACTTTTAAAAAGTTTTCTTAAACCATATAATATTGATATATCTAACAACTACAGACAAGCAGATATTCACATACATATATTTATAAATTACGACTCAACTAATATGGATACATGCATTGAGGTCAAATCCAGTCAGTTCTGCACTTGTAGTGGCATCTCATGCTCTGTAGAGCGACATATTAAGAGTCAAAACTCTACCACCTACAAGGTCAGTCCGTTAACACCTATGGTCAAGGAAAAACCCATAGGCGAGGACCTCCTGCTCCTCTCACCACATACCCCATTCCTCTCTACTTGAGAATTTGAATGGTTATTAGAGCGTCAGGATAATTGCCAAGACAATCCCTACCTCAATGCATACACTACCATAATCACTACTAATCCTCCTTAGGTTAGCATCAACAAATCTCAGCCCAGTCTCAAATAAACAACCTCATATCATATACTCATCATTCATAATAATTACAAAGCTTCTATGTAGTGGCAGATCTTCGACTAATATTTTGGGAGTGTCAAAATTTTAGTTGAATTACTTTTTTTATCCATTTTTTCTTTCAAAAATGTCAAGTTGGTCATCTAGGATTTTTTTAGTCTCAATTTGGTCCTGATTTTTTTAAAATGGATGCTATTTGATCTTTTTCATTAAAATTTTTGAAGCTGAGCAAAAGTTTTTCATCAAAATTAACATGATAATTATGTCAATTATACCAACAAAACAAACCATCTTTATTCACAACTTTATTTTTGATGAAAAAACATTGACCCGATTCAAGAAATTAACGAAAATATTGAGCCCAATATCCAGCCCACTCACGTGCTCTCTATCCAAAGGAGAAGAGAGAATAAGAAAAGAGACTTTAGCAGAGTCTTTGGACGCGACGGAGAAAGGGAGAAAATTAGAGAATGATGGCCATAAGCTCCAGGGAAGAGTCTGGACTAACGGAAGCCATGAACGAAAGGTCCGTGCCTCTTTTATTCATTATTCTGTTATATTGTTGTGTTACAAAAGTGAAAAACTAAACCCTCTCTTATATACCTATACATATATATATATATATATATATATATATATATATATATATATATATATATATATATATACACAGAGGAATAAAAAGGGGAAAAACGGGAAAGGGGAAACAACAGGAAATGATTGTTGCTTCTAAGCAATAATGTTAACGGTAATATAGTTACTTTAACACTCTCCCCTCAAGCTGGATGGTGTATATTCACCAGTCCCAGCTTGGAAACTATTGATCTGAACTGAACCCGGTGAGGAAATTTGGTGAAGATGTATGCGAGCTGTTCTTCGGAGCGAATGGGGAGGAGATGAAGAAGGTTAGCTTGGATCTTTTTGCGGACAACGTGGCAGTCCAAATCAATGTGCTTCGTTCTTTCGTGAAAGCTTTGGTTGTGTGCGATGTGTTTGGCAGATTTGTTGTCACAATATAGTGTGACTGTGGCTGAGGGTTGAATGTGGAAATCTTGAAGGAGATAGCTGAGCCATTGCATCTCACAAACTGTAGTTGCTAGGGCACGATATTCTGCTTCTGTTGAAGATCGAGAAATAGTTTGTTGTTTCTTAGACTTCCAGTATATAAGAGTAGAACCTAGGAAAATACAGAATCCTGTTGTGGATCTTCTAGTAATTGGGCAAGTAGCCCAATCTGAATCACTAAAAGCTTTGATTTGGAGGGGTGAATCAGCAGCAAAGAAGAGTCCTTGGGACAGACTGGATTTTATGTATCGAAGGATATGCTGCAAAGCCCGATAATGGTAGTTAGTGGGTGATTGCATAAATTGACTTAGCAAGTTGACAGAGAAACATAAATCAGGTCTAGTGTTAGTAAGGTAAAGCAACTTCCCTATTAGCCTTCGGTATGAACTTGGGTTGGATAGGTAGTTTTCTGTTTTATACAGAGACTTTGTGTCACTCAAGAAAGGGGTAGAGCAGGGCTTGCTTCCCAGCATTCCCGTTTCTTCTAAAATGTCTAAGGCATATTTTCTTTGGCATAAATGTATTCCTTTCTTTGATCTGGCCACTTCAATCCCCAAAAAATATTTTAGCTCTCCCAAATTTTTGATTTTGAACGTGCTGTGTAAGAGGCCTTTTATATGTTCAATCTCTTCCATAGAATTTCCTGCCAAAATTATATCATCTACATAGACAAGTAAAGCTGTAAAATTTGTAGGAGTTTTCTTTATGAATAGAGAATGATCTGAATTAGATTGAGTATAATGGGCAGAGATAAGAAAGGATGAGAGTTTATCAAACCACTGTCTGCTGGCCTGCTTCAAACCATAAAGAGATTTTGTTAATCTACAAACTTGACCTTTTTTAGGGAGATTTAAACCTGGTGGGGGCTCCATGTAGACTTCTTCATTTAGGTCTCCATGGAGGAAAGCATTGTCAACGTCAAGCTAGTGTAGAAACCAGTTTTGTGTGGCAGCTAGAGAGAGTAGGAGCCTAACTGTGGTCAGTTTGGCCACTGGAGAAAAGGTGTCCAAATAATCAATTCCTTCTTGTTGTGTGTATCCTTTTGCTACTAGGCGAGCTTTATATCTCTTTATACTCCCATCTGCCTTATGTTTAATTTTATACACCCATTTGCAGCCAATGGGGGTTTTTCCTGGTGGCAGTTGAGTCAGGAACCATGTGTGGTTGTCTTGTAGAGCTTTGATTTCTTTTTCCATAGCTTTTGTCCACTCAGGATTGGTTTTGGCCTCTGCATAAGTGCTTGGTTCATTGTTGGTTGATATGGCCAATGTGTATCTCAAGTGTTTGGCAGATAAAGAATCATAAGACAGCACATCAGAGATGGGATAAGCAGTTTTTAAATTATTTATCTCGCACAGAGTTCTAAAAGAAGAGTGATTTACCTGGTGTATATAGTCATTTAGGTATTCAGGAGTCCTTCTGATTCTGGTGGATCTTCTACTGTCCTGATTCTGAATGGGAGCAAACACTGTTCTGATTTTGCTGTCCTGATTCACCGTTATTTGAGACTTCTTCATCTTTAGTGGGTGCAGATGATTCAGTTTGATCATCATTGTTATTGCATTCATAGGGTATTTGGTCTTGCATGTCGACAATAACATGCTCATTTAAGAAATCATCATAATGGAAATTATCTTGTGAATCTCCAAAAACATTGCTGTGATTTTTGTAAGGGAAAACATTTACATAAAAGATAACGTTTCTGCTCACAAAGATTTCTCTGGTATGAATGTCAAGAATAATGTAACCTTTTACACCACTTTTATATCCTAGGAAAACACCCTTTTTAGCTCTAGCAGAAAATTTATTTCTATTGCCTTCAAGAGTGGAGGCAAAGCACAAACACCCAAAACTTTTTAAATCCAGATACGTGGGAGGAATATTATACAGTAAGTCATAAGGGGTTTTTCCTTTAAGAACAGTAGAGGGTAGCCTATTTATCAGATATACAACATGAGAAACAGCATAGGACCAATAGGCCTTGGGGATATTAGATTGAAAAAGGAGGCTACGGGTTTTATTTAAAATGTGCTGATGTTTGCGCTCCACAACAGAGTTCTGTTGGGGAGTCTCAACACAGCTTCTTTGATGATCAATACCATGCTCATTGTATAAAGTAGTGAAATCAAATTCTGGCCCATTGTCAGATCTAATGGTTTTAATTGTTTTACCAAATTAGGCTTTAATTTTTACAACAAAATTCTGCAACAATTCTCTGGTTTGACTTTTAGCATTCATTAGAAAAGCCCAAGTGTGTCTACTGTGATCATCAACAATGGTAAGGAAATATTTATGCCCATGAACAGAAGGTATAGAAACGGGTCCCCATATATCACAATGTATTAGATCAAAGCAATTATCAGAATGCGAAGCACTATGATTATAGGAAAGTTTATGTTGTTTGGCATAATGGCAGATATCACAAACAGTTTTAGAGTGTATTTGAATGTAAGGAAAATTTCTACATAGTTGTTCAATAGTTTTCTGTCCTGGATGGCCTAATCTATAGTGCCACAAATCAACATCTACATGTTTATAAGAAAGAACAATACTAGGTACAAAATCTTGATTAAAAATAGGAGAACATTGGAGATAGTATAGTCCTTTGTAAACATTAGCATGCCCAATCATCCTCAATGTAGAACTGTCCTGAATCTGACAAAACTCGGGGGAAAAAGTTAGGATGCAATTTAAATCCTTTGTCAATCTTTGAACAAATATGAGATTAAAAGCAAAGTCAGGAATGTATAAAACATTAAAAATGACAAATTCCTTAGAAAATTGGATGGTTCCAGCATGTGCTGCAGTGACCAGTGAATTGTTTGGCAGTCTAACAGATATAAGTTTGATTTTATAGAATGTAATAAAATGGTTTTTCTCATGTGTAACATGATCAGTGGCTCCCGTGTCTATAATCCAGGAGAGATTACCTTGTTTTTCTCCTGGTGTGTTCCTCTGAACTTGGTTAATATTATGTGGTTGTGAGGTACTATCATTGCTTTCCAGCATTTTTAGAAGTTTTTGCATTTGTTCAAGAGTAAAGGGGTTGAGAGGCTTGTTAGGGTTGTTCTGTTTTCTAGTTTAGGTTTCAGTGGCAGTGGTAGGTTCTTCTTTGCAAGCATTTGCATGACTCCAACCATTCTGTCTGCCTTTTTCTTGACTGTTCTGGTTATCAGTCTTGTTGTACCATGGTGGATAACCATGTTTTGAATAACATTCATCTACAGTGTGATTCATTTTATGGCAGTAGGAACACTGTTTGCCGTAATTGGGATTCCTTCCCCCTCCTCTTCCTTGGCCTTGACCACGCAGTCCAGATCCGCACCCTTGATTCTTCCAATTCTGATCTTGTTTCCACTGGTTTTGTTTATCAGTAGTGCTTGCTAGAATTTTTGTTTCAGCAGTCTGATTGGTGACTCCAACAATTTGTCTCTCTTGTTGCATAATGAGAGAAAATACCCTGTTGATGCTTGGAAGGGGTTCCATCAAAAGAATTTGAGTTCTCACGGTATTATAGGTGTCATTTAACCCTTTTAGGAAGCAAATAACATGTTCTATTTCTCTGTATTTAATAGAGGTTCTAGACAAATCACAGTTGCATGGAATATCACATGTGCAGGATGGTATGGGTTTGAGAAACTCTAATTCTTCCCAGAGAATTTTTAAATCAGTAAAAAATTGGGTTACATTCCTTTCACCTTGTTTGATGGAATGAATTTCTTGGAGTAGGTCTGAAATTCAGAAATAATCTCCTTTAAAGAATCTCTCTTTTAATTCTTCCCATAATTCTTTTGCCTCTTCAACATAGATGACACTTTCTACTATTTAAGGAGAAAGGGTCTTGATGATCCAAGATAGCACCATCATGTTGCACCTTTCCCAGGCATCATATAAAGAATCATTCTTTTGGGGTTTCTTGATGCCTCCATCAATGAATTTGAGCTTGTTCTTGGAGAGGAGGGCTCTTTTCATGTTCCTGCTCCAAGAAGAGTAATTAGTCTCATTTAAGATTTGAGAGATAAGAGTAAGACCTGGATTTTCTCCAGGATATAGGTAAAAAGGACTGGCAGGATTGAGGGATTGATCTGAATTATTGGGGTTCGTCTGGACAACATTCCCTTCCATGGTTAAGATTGCAAGATCCAAGAAACCCCGCAGAAGCAATCAAGATGATCAGAGATAAAATCAGCAACAGAGGAGCGTATAGCCTGGATTGGCTCTTGATACCATATTGGGCCCAATATCCAGCCCACTCACGTGCTCTCTATCCAAAGGAGAAGAGAGAATAAGAAAAGAGACTTTAGCAGAGTCTATGGACGCGACGAAGAAAGGGAGAAAATTAGGGAATGATGGCCACAAGCTCCAGGGAAGAGTCTGGACTAACAGAAGCCATGAACAAAAGGTCTGTGCCTCTTTCATTCATTAGAAAAAAGGACAAAAATACATCATTTTTTAAAAAATCGGGACCAAACTGAGATTAAAAAAACTAGAAGACCAACTTAATATTTTTGAACAAAAACAGGAGTCAAAAGAATAATTTCAAAATTTTTATATAAACTACTAAAAACATTGTATTTACTTCTTTTACACTAATAAAATAATAATTATGTTATTATTATAATTATAAAATAAAATATAAATAATTTTTATAATTTTACTATAATTAATTTTTATTTTTAATGATTAAATTTAAAACAATAATCAAATAAAAAATAGTTAAATTAAACGAATAGTCTTTTAAAAGATAATACTAATAAAATAACTATTTTTATTTAAAAAATATTTAAAAGATAAAATTAAAAAGTAAATAAAAAAGAAAATATTTTTCCTTATATATATAAATAAAAATATATAAAAATTTATTAAAATAACAAATATATAAAATATATTAAAAATATTAAATTTTTAAAAATATATAAAAAATTATATATTAAATATATAAATGTAAAAAAAAAAAATTGGGGGGCCATGGCTCCCTTAGTCCCTCTTAAGGTCCGTTAATGCTTCTATGATAACTAAAATACCACCCAATTTAATTTAAAAATACAAGTTTCAAGTTTTGACTCACTCACCTAGCGAGTAGCACTCGCCCAACCATTGGCCCAACAAGTAGCACTCGCCCAGCCACTGACCCATGCTCGCTCAGCGAGTAGCACTCACCCAACGAGTATGCGAATCTGCATAATTTTGCAAATCAATGTTTTGCATAATTCTGCATATCAACTCATTCGCCTAGCGAGTAGGCTCGCCCAGCGAGTATGCTCGCCCAACGAGTAAGCAAATCTGCATAATTCTACATAAACTGATTTAAGCAAAATTATACTTATTCAACCAATCCATACAACTCCAAAACCTCCATTAGAGACCATTCAAGTATCAAACATTAGTTCTATTAAAATATTCACAACAATTGCATCCAATTGCACCCATAGCATACGATTATTCTCGAACAACAGATAAAACCTAAGTATTCATCATTTTCAAACATCACAACCCAATTCACATATCAAACACATCAGTCAATTACAGAATAATCATATAATTATATTCCTAACAAGTTTGTGAGACATAATAGACATTAGCTTCCCTTACTTGGTATCCTGCTTAAACAACTCTATAAACGTCAAACGTCTCTAACTCCACAGGATGCTTTTGTTAGGTTTATAAGGAGGGGGTATCACTGGGGAGATCAACACCAATGAGATCTGAGCCTAACCACATAAGACACTAACACCACTCTCAACCCAAAACCTTAAGGCAATGGGTTTATGGGTCTTTATTCTTATATAGTGCTATACTTTCTCAATTCTGGTCAATGTGGGACTTAGACTCACACTTGGATTCCTAACAATCTCCCCCTCAAGGGTGAGTCCCTTCAACCACATTGGTACACTTCCCCTCCAACGGAAGCTGCCCAACCACGAGTACTCCTTCTCTGCCCTTTTCTGTACCGCCGTTATTCTTAACGGGACACGCTTTACCTGGAACCCTTACCTGGGACCCTTGCTAGGAAGACTTTCGATACTAGGACCATACTGCACTCGTTTAAGAATGGGATCAGAATGATCAAGACGGTTCCAGGAACACCAGAACAAAACGGTGTGGCAGAAAGAATGAACAGAACCTTGAATGAGAGAGCAAGATGTATGAGAATCCAGTTAGGATTACCCAAGGTATTTTGGGCAGATGCAATAAGCACAGCAGCCTATCTCATAAACAGAGGACCATCAGTTTCTTTAGGCTATCAGTTACCTGAAGAAGTATGGTCTGGAAATGAGGTAAACCTTTCACATCTAAAAGTTTTTGGTTGTGCTTCATATATTTTGTTGAACTCTAATAGTAGAGATAAATTGGACCCTAAGGCAAAGCGATGCTATTTCATTGGCTATGGATCTGACATGTATGGCTACAGGTTTTGGGATGACCAAAACAAGAAAATTATCAGAAGTAGAAATGTTACTTTTAATGAAAACATGTTCTATAAGGACAGGACTGCAGAATTTGCAAATGCAAATAAAAAGCTAGAGCAAGTATCATTAGAAGAAATTTCAGAAAGTGATGTAGCCAACAGAAGGCAGAATACAGAAGTAGAGCCTGTGTCAGAGCCCGAGTCAGAGTTTGGGTCAGAACCTGAACAGATAGTAGAGTCAGTAACTCCTGAATTACTGACTAGAAGGTCTAGTAGAACAATTGTAGCACCAGAAAGGTACTCCCCTTCATTGCATTACTTGTTGTTGACTGATGCTGGTGAGCCAGAGCATTTTGTTGAGGCTATGCAGGGAGGTGAATCTATTAAGTGGGAGCTAGCAATGGAAGATGAGATAAAGTC
>Ga0214545_1006394_pt1 | contig 20536 bp, 7 predicted proteins | sample CNSS4metaG_FD_160064 | JGI IMG/M metagenome (GOLD analysis project Ga0214545, IMG submission 160064) | Root nodule microbial communities from cowpea collected in UCLA plant growth center, Los Angeles, California, USA - CNSS4 | ecosystem: Host-associated > Plants > Roots > Nodule | place: USA...
TTACATAAAGGTTATAATAAGATAAAAAATATATAGGAGATGAGAATGAGTTTCATAAAAAATAAAATAATTAAAAAAAAAAAAAAAAAACAAATTTATTAGAGCAACATCTTCAACATACTGTACTTGCAAGTGATGAATACATTCCATAAATGAAAGTTTGATTTTCCCAACACCAAACAAAAACACACCCCCAAACATGAGTCTTAATTTTATCAAAGTTCAACACTTCAACTTCTGACACCCAACAATTTCTTTTTTCTTTTTTTCCATTTTGGACATTGAATACGGATCCAACTTCAAAAAGTCTCTAAACATCCTCCTTAGAACTCACACCACTTCCATCTATCTTGGAACCTGCTCCAATCTAACCTTCCCCTTAACCAATACATCAAAAATCTAATCTTTAAGCACGTTTAGTACCACTTACATCTTCAACTTTTCATATCTTTCAAAAGTTACCCACCACACAATCTACGTTTATAAAAATAAAAAAACCCATAAATAGCCACATTATCTTCTCCAATTACTTACCCTGTCCACTCATGCCATAATTGACTTCAACATTGGATGTGTCTAATGAACTCTCCCTTTAACTCAAAGGCCACCCATAGAAAACATTCATTTCAACGTTGTAGAGTCTGACCAACGTTGGTATAACAAAACTCCCATGATGTTTGTCTGGTCCATATATATGGTCAGTCTATGACACAAATCATGATTACAAAGTCTCTTTGGGGTCGCAGATAACTCTATTCAAGCTATAAATTCAAACGCCAAATTGCAAAAAGACATTATGATTCAACATTATTACATATACAGTTGGAAAAATAATATTTCAACAACTTTCTTTTATGATTTTAGATATTATTTTTTAAGTAATTTTTTATTTTTTTTATTTTTTTATATTTTAAAATCAGTTAAAAAAATACTAAGTTAGGTTATAAGAGAAAGTTATTAAAATTTAATTGTTAAAATATCAGTGTCTATTTTGTTGGCATCAAGTTCAGTGATTAATCAATATTTCTTTTCATTGGAAGATTTATGGTTTTCAATGAGGCAATGATAGTTTGGGTTCAGAAAGGCCTTTGCATGAGATTGGTAATAGCGAGAGCAATAATTAAGGAAGTATTGGACAAGATCCAACGCGATCAAACCGAAAATCCCACTCCCTAATAACGAGTCAAGATCAGCCACCAAATCTTTTGAGTCATGGCAAATAAACCAATTATTGCGAAGGGAGAAAACAACATACATGCATGTTGAAGGAATCTAATTTCGTGGATCATAATAATCATTAGGTTTAATAATGAAAGATATCTCGTTGCATGATGATGATGAGTGTATTTTTTTTTTGGGATGCGAGAAGACACTTAAGATGAATATGGTGCAGTGAGATGGCCCTCCACGAGGAGGAGGTGATTCCGATGAGGCATGTGAGGGGAGAGGGGGTGTGAAAAGACGAGAGTAGGATATGGTGATGATGACGGTTAAAAGTTCAAGATTAATCGGAAATAAGACAATTTTATAAAAGAAAGGATGAGTGAATAGAGTGTGTGATATATAGTGAGTGGTAGGGGGCATCTCCACCAAACCCCGTAAAACGCGCTCTCTCACTCACCATTTTCGTCGTTTTCGCTTCTCACCGGTCTCCATCTCATCCCTACCACCAACCTACTATTATTGTCTTCAATTTCTACTATCCAAAAACAAACTACTATTTTCTTTTTACACCACTTCTTTTTTTATCATATCTACACATTCACTTCCTCTTATCCACAACTTTTATTCTTACATGCCCAAGGTAACATCAAGTCTTTATTTTTTGTTTCTTTCTGATTAATCTAAGATAACATCTTACACTTCCTCTGTCTGGAATGGAAGTGATTGGCTCACAGTCGCTTCTCAGTATCCATTTTATCTTAGAGGTGAGGTATTTACAAAAATATTCTGATATTGAAGTTACTTTTTGTTCATCACAATCGATAATTCACTAGGGAGATACAAAACCAATAAGATTTGAGTTCAATCACATAAGACATTGTCACCCCTCAATCTAAATGTGAGATTTAGACTCACATTTGGATTCCTATCATTTATTAAATCGTATAATGATCCATCTAACTCTCTGAAATTGTGAACCGCGTAGTACACTTGTTTTTGTTTCAAACAACGTTTGAGAATCATAAGACCATTGTTTATGCGAACACTTATTCTCATTAAAGAAAAATTTCCTTTTGAGAATTGAGTTGTGGCTGTGGTGTATATATGCACGAGGTAAGGTAGAAAAGAAAAAGATTGGTTATCTATCTATGTTGCAGTGTAATTTGCTTTTTACTAGCAAACATTGGGCGATGGGAAGTGTGAGATGAGCATATCTACCATATGTTATGGAATATGTTGCGACCTAAAATACAGAATAAGGATACAGCTCAGTTGCCAAAAGCAGTGAAATGTCTCACAAACCACATTAAACTCTGCGGGCAATGTGGAAGCAAACTTCATTTCTAAATTATAGTACACTGTCTGAATGCCACCTATATATTGGGTAGAGGTTTGGTTGGAATAAGGCAAATCTAACTAACAACATTGTTCAGTTTACATTAATCACAAAGTTGGCATTGGTGTGAACAATATGGAGAATTTGTGATCATCCATTCATACCATCTTTACAACCTTTTTTCAATGCTAATTAGTGTGTCAAGGATATATCAAAATAGACCAAGAATTAATGTCATTCTTTATATATATATATATATATATATATATATATATATATATATATATATAATAGGTTTGATAGAAAGAAAACTAATTTCTTTATAGGTGCATGACATTGACCTCCATTCATTAACATGATTGATGTGCTCTTTCGTATCTATGTTTTAAACACAAAAATTTAAATTAGGATTAGTATTCTTAAATTATAATTTGATTTTAAATTTCAATCTTACTTTCAAAAATAACTAAGCAGCATATTCTTCTTTATTTATATAAATTGTTTCAATTTTAAGTTTATCAAGTAATTTTTAAGAATCCAAGTGTGACTTTAAGTTTTATATTGGCTAGAAATGAGAAAGTAGAGCACTATATAAGAATAAAGATCCATAAACTCATTGTCTTAAGATTTTGGGTTGAAATGCTGTCAATACCTTATGTGATTGGACTCAGGTCTCATTAGTGTTGTATTTTTTCAATAATACTCCTTTATAAACCTAACAGTAATATCGTTAAGATAAATTATTATGCATTCGAAATATATTCAACTATGTTACGGTCCGATTATTATGTATGAGATATATTTAACTTTTATTGACATCGACTCTTTAAGTAATACGAGATTATCATATATTTGATAACATTTTAGGTTTGCTGATTTGGTTGGAATAAGAGGCATGCGTGGATTGGATATTGTGAAGGAAGATGGTAGATAATAGGAGACAAAATTGGACAACTGGTGACACCAGTACTTTAGCATGATTTGCGTGAAATGGTTTGTTTGTTATTTGCGTAATACATGAATTAATTAACCAATGGAATTGAAACACTTGGGGTTCTTCGCTTCTGCCTAACACTTTGGTAATGCTCTTTTTTGCTTTAACTTTTAGTGGTTCCTTCCAATCATTATTGTTGGTCAAAACACGAGTGGTTTTGTCAACATTGTGTGAGTTGTACATGATGGATATATAATGAGATTCACTTCCATTCCTCAAATCTTTAAGCACATTGCCTCTTTCATTCTACAGTATATTACTTTTCACTGCATCTACTACATATACAACTCATTTTTTTTTTTAATTTTAAACTTCTTACGACATTTATAATTTTGGATGTGTCAACCAATCCAATTGAATACCTCTGAAAATTATATTGTTACTGATTTTAAAACCTCAAAAATAAAATTAACCTAACTAGTTATTCTAAGTTTTTTTTTTTTTTTTTATGTTCAACTTACGGATACAGAAGGAGTTTATTTCGTATTTGTATATAATAAAACGATTTTAAATATTTGATATCAATGTGAGTAAAACTTTATGTTTGTTTGCTTAAGAGGGTGTATGTTGACAACATATATTTGGAGGTTTTGTTTTGGTGACTTTATAGAGGGAAGTGTCGACAAGAAAGTTGGTTTATGGATTTTTTTTTCTTCCTCTTTTCCTTACTTTTTATTATTATTTAGTTTAGGTTAATTCTATTTTTTCTATTTAATTTATTTGTTATTGTTGTTTCAAACAAAAGTATATATTTATTATATTAGAAGTGATATTTGTTAAAAATTTAAGTGTGAGTCTAAGTTTTACATTGAGTAAAAATAAAAAAGTGGAACATCATATAAAGACGAAGATTCTATCAAAACCTTATGTGGGGTTGAGGTTATGTCTCATTGATTTTGTATATCTTCAGTAATTATCTCTAAAGATCCAATCTTTTACATTCTACTAAGTTATCTTGATTCCATCAAGACTCATGTACAATTAAAGTCGATGAAAATGTATCAAAATAAATAATAAGACAAATATGTCTTATTACAAATAACTTACATTTTTAAAATGCGATCAATTTTCTCTTATCAGAAAAATAAATTTCCACATTCATTATAATTGTTATAATTATGTGTCATTATATTTTACTGAGTTATTAACTTAATTAACTTAAATGATATGATAATAGGTGCATCAGGATTAGGATTATTTTTTATATATTAAATTATAATTCAAATTAAATTAGTCAATTTTAATTATACGATATCCTACTTTTCATAATTAAACTTTCAACACTTATAAGAGTTGAAAGTTTTCCTATTTCTGAGAAATGTTTATTCTCAATTTTATTTTAATGGCTATTTTTAACTTTAAGGTAAAAATAATAACTTTAGGACTAAGAAAGTATTTTTTTTAAAAGTAACTCAGAAAATGGTAGCATCATCTAATAATCTAATAATGAATAATCTTTATTCGGAAAAACATTTATTACTCAGTGAATATAAAATATTAATGAATACTTAACATTTATTGTTTTTAGATATCTACGATTATTTATTTTTGACTAATTTAAAGTTGTCAAAATTAAGGTTATGTAATGACGTTAATATATTTTTAACTTAAAGCTGCTAACAATTAAAGAGCGATGACTATTATGTGAGCCGCTACAACTATTTTATAATATCTTACTTTAATTTCTGTGAAGAATTTTATTATTTATACGTCAATTTTAAAAATATTTTTGTAATTTTACTTCAATGTAGCAAAGATTATATGTAAGAATCTCGCTTTTAATAATGTTTTATTTGATTGTTGATAAAAAAAAATCTTAAAAGGAAAAAAAAATTAAAAATCATATTTTGTTATATCATATCAGCCCATTCTAATTAAGAGATTTTATAATTTTATATCTTTTATATATATATATATATATATATATATATATATATATATATATATATATATATATTATCCTCGTCTAGAACTTAGTCATGCCTACGTTATGATGACATAAATCAAATAATAATAATCATATTCAAAAGAATTGTCGATAAAAAAAATATATTCAAAAGAATTACTTTATTTACTAAACTAGAATAGTAAAAAAATAAGATTAAAGTATTACAAACTTTACAAAGAAACTAATTAGTGTATGAATTAAAACCTTTATAATACAATTCACTTATCTTAGAGTAAATATATGGAATTTGTTTTATTTAACTCTTCTACTTAAAATATTACCATCATTTTCATTCCAATTAAATAAAATATCATCGGAAAACAATAATATATTTTAAAATCAAATGTATTTGAAAAAAAAATTTATAACTTAATCCTTTTAGTAAGTCTTTCCTTTCATTGTTGTCCTTACAATTACAATTTATCAAAAAACAAAAAAAAAAAACATTAATATGCATCTAACAATGGAGCGTGCAAGTAGTGAAAGAAAATCAATTATTAATATATTAATTACTAACAAAAAGTAATTAGTGACTTTAGGTATCAGATTTATTATCGTTGATCCAGATTGTGTGTACTAGAGTTTAGTAATGGAAACGTTTTCTTTGCTAATCTTCTCTGCCAGATGTTCATCTTGAATCCTAATTTGTGATGACTTTGAATTGGTTGACTCTTATAACTTCTTCTTGTTAGATAATATAGGACTCTAATCAATTTTATTTTTTTATCAACTTATAAATACCACACTTATAAAATATTATTACCACAATTTTCCTCTAATCAACTTATTGGTTTATTATTCTTTTCATTCCCTATTTTAAAAAATAAATAAAAAAGACAAAAGATGAAAAAAAACTAGCACAAATTCAATTACCGAAAAACCAAATTCATATTATTTTTTCCAGCAAAATACTCATGAATTGCAGGTCAGAATTCGTGTCCTATTATATATTATTTCCTCTACGTGATCGTTCAATTTTTCATCAATACTTTTTATTTGTAACATAATCGACATGTTCATTATTTTCACATATCATATTCATATAGTATAACTCTTGATAATTCTCAAATTCATAAATAACTCTACTTTAAAGAACAAGGACATAACTAATATGCCACTCTAAAAATGATTATGATTCTTATTCTAATATATAATTCATATAGTTCTACATTGGTTTAAATAAATATTAAAAAATTAGGCGTACAAGCTAAAATTATGATAGTGTTAGATTGTTGAACACATAAATTAATATATTTAATTGTACTGCCGGTTTGAAATATGCTGACCATCTAATTAACACCATTATTTAGTAGCTAACTCCAAACATGTTCCTAGTTTACCTCTTTCCCTTTTGTTCCAACTCTGTTTTCCCCTTTGGTTTATGTTCATATTCTCCCTTTTGTTTATTCCTTATCCTTTTTGCTTTTCCTTATTCAGTATTCTAATGGTGTGTTGTTAATTCTAAAGTTTCCAAACACAGAAGATACAATATAGCTGGCACGTTGCTAACTACTTCATCTTCAAACTTCAAACCCCACCCTTTCCACAACCCCAAAAACATATAAACCTTACATGACCCTGCCAAATGCCAACAATTAATTCCATTACTCATATAAAAAATACAATTTTAAGTACGATAATTAGAGATTTATCTAAATTACTTTCTATTTAAAACAAGTAAACTAGACCCACTGATGATATATAATTGATATGTACACATGTAAGAATTTGAAAGGTTGATCACCCAATTTCTCTTGCTTAATTTCTCATGCTAAAACTTTTGATCATAGATGAATTGTTGATTTTATAATTAATCAAATTGATAACTTAGTTGATGCGAAATTTTCAACATATTTTAAGTCGAGTGATATATATTCTGAGTACAAGATTAGACATTAAGAGTAATGTGATAAAGAATGACACAATAGATCTAATCTAACAAACAAAAAATCACATTAGGATAAATTTCGGATGATTCCGAAATCATCTTCAAAAATTGATTTTAAACCTAATTTAACCTTACAAAACGATCTTATAAGTACTATAAATTTATCTTATATATAGTTGATATGCAATTTTCATCAAGTTTCTGTTGGGTTATATTTTATCATATGGGTTGTAGTCATTAAAAGATTGTGATTTCATTAGTCTTACATATATAAAGTATTTGATACCACTTGTAATCCAAAACTTGAAGGTAACGGGATTATAGGTCTTTCATCTTGTATAGTGTTTAATTTTGTCTATTTTATCTGATATGAGACTTTGACTTACACTTAAACTATTCCAAACATTTTCTACCATTTTTTTATGTAACATAACTAAGTACTATGATGTATTTTGTTTTAAATTTAAAAAATTAGATAAATGTATTTTTCATGAAACACCATATGGGCAATATTGTTATGGTGAGGCTGTAACTGAAAACGGGCTTTTGTTGGGTGGCAATGGCAGCTTGGCAACGCGTTTCACCCATCTTAATTACAGACACTGATGCGTGCACTACTATAAATAAACGACCAAATTTTCGTGTCATCCACTTAATGTCCGATTTAAAGTCCTGAATGAAGATAACCAAAAACTATGTTTTGTTTTTCCCTTTTTTGGTTCACTAAGGTCAGGAATTTCCTACAGGGAGCGTGTGAGAGCGTAATGTAATGAGAAAAACAAAGGCATCTCTAACAACCCAATCATTTGTATGCAAAAGTATGCGTATCTCTGCCACACAGTGCTATATCTATTCCTTAAAACCCTTAGTTTAACAACATTTTTTCAGACCCTCTTTATTTATATATTAAGCTCATCCACTTTTTGAATGCAAAGCCTTTGAATTCTGCTGTTTGCACCCTTAAAAGCGGTTGACTTCACTGCTGTCTCAGAATATGAACTTTTTTTTTTTCTGCAACTACCTCTGCTTGCAGATTTCCCATATTTTATGTATAAAACATTTTTTGGAATTATTGGCTTAGATGCATCTCCATGTTCTCTACCCCAGCTAACAACCAAGATACAGAAATTTATTTCCTTGACCAACCCATGAATGTTTTGGTGCAGTGCCTTGTAATTAATGCAAAATTTCAGATTTTTCAGCAGGAGGGGACGTAGCTTCTTCAATTTCAAATAGAAATCATGACGCAAGGCCAAAGTCACTCATGTCTGGTTGGGTAACATTTTAATTAATTGGGGGGTCCTACCCTAGACCCAGTATATATCTATATATCTATATATATAGTATGTACTAATTCTTTAATTAGTATATAAGGAAACTACTATACATTTTAATTCAAACTATTACTTTGTTACCAGCAGCAACTGGGTTGTGAAAAGACATAAACTTTTAATTGTGGGGTTGAGTTAAGATTGTAAAATTAAGGCAGCGTAAACAATAATAGTTTACTGTTTTTTGACACGTTACTTTTGTTATTTGAATGAAAAAACTATAGAAAATGAAGGTATGAATATCCTGTGTCATAAATATACCTGTTGGAACTGTTTGTACTTTGTGCACAACGCATGTTACCTTGTCCCAGTTAAACTGTAGATGATGTAACTAGTGAATGATCTGGGTTTTGTGCAGTTGAATTTTGGAAAGATGAAAGAGTTTGCAGGTTGATCCTGTTGCAGTGATGAATATGTGAGGGGCCAATGGATGAAAAGTGTGATGGTATCTTGATGAAGTAGGAGAGTAGTCACCATGTCAGCTTCCATTTTCTTTAATTAGCAAAATAAGTCTCTCTCGACCAATTTGTAAGCAGTTCCAATAATGCTCTTTTGTTATAACCAAACACCCACTTCGGGAATCTGATGAAGAGCTTCCAAAATTGAAGCTTTCAATGCGACACATGATGATTCGTGGACAAAAAAAGTTTCGGTGTCGTCCCAGTCACATTCTACTCTGACACCACCACTCACACAACATAACATAACATAACATTTATCTAACAAAAAAACATCATCCAAGGTAAAAATAAAAAACAAAAACAACACACATTTTTTTCCCTTCAAGAACAAATGAACAATTAATTAACCACTTCACTTACACTTACACTGCGTACAATTTCCCTTTCATCATCAACTCAACCAAACCACTACGACCAACTCAACTCAACACAACATCCATCCCCACCATATCTCGCAAAAATCTAAATCCTATCATAAAACCGATATTTACTAATGGATCCACCTTACTTAAATTATTGACAACATATCTATGGATGAATGTTAGTTATTACAACTAATCAAATTACAGTCACGAATGGACGACGCAAGTATTATATATGTGTAGATACAAAACATAACATTATACGTTCCTTGTTTCTTTTCGATTTTTTTAATGTGGCATTAGCATTTGGCTTAGCAGGCGTAGAAGTCGACGAGTTCGTTGAGAGACTCGGGTTGTGGGTCGGCGTTGTCGAGCATCCAGAGCAGGTGTTCGAAGAGGACAACCTCGCATGCGACATTGATGGTGTCGTCTTGGTGGTCGGAGTCGTCGCGGGACCTCTCCACGAGTTCCCGGAAGACGGGGTTGTCGAGGACGCCGGAGGAGACACGGTAGAGGCGGCGGGACTTGCCGACGTAGACGGCGTGGAGATCCGATCTGGTGGAGGACTCGTCGTCGGCGACGGCGCTGGTGCTGTGGCGGCTCTGCCTGCCGTTGCCGAATGAGTTCCATTTCTTCAGCACTGATTTCAGCCTCATTAGTTTTCCACCTTTCGCCATTACGTCAAATCGTGAAAATTGAAATTGAAAAATTGAAATTGAAGAAGAAGAAGAAGAAGAAGAAGAAGAAGAAAGAAGAAGTGAGAATGAGAGAGAGTGCATGTGGGAAAAGGAAGGAAGGAGGAAGGCGCGAATATAAAGGGGTGGGGAGGGGTAAAATGGTCAGAGAAAGGAATAGAAGTGGGGGCCACTTGTGTGGGACCCACTTTTAACAGTGGAGAATTCTCTTCTGTGTTTGTGTGTGTAGTAAGATAATGGTCAAAAGCAAAGGCAGAGATGGAGGGGTCTTAATTTTGGCCCTGAACTCAACATTGGTTTCATTTTCCTGTACTTCTTTTTCTGTATTTTTGTGATGTGTTTCTATATTCATTTATCCCCATCAATCATTTTAAGTTTCGATAATAATTTTTTTTCTTGCAAAATTTGGAAATTTTTATGATAAAATATCATGTTTGGATTAATTAAATTGTTCAAAATCAGAAAATCTCAAATTTTATTTTATAGAAAATAAGAATTTTTTTTTTTTTTTTTACATTTTTAGCTGAATTCGGTTTTGATTGTGGATATATATTATTATTTTTATTAAGATTGAGATATTGTTAGGATTACTGCTTTTCAAATGATGTGGATTATTGATATAGACAACTATTGTTTTTTTGCTTGATATTAGTTATAGTTTTGTAACCAATGTTGAAAGAATGTTTTCTATCATATGTGAATGAAATACTTTTCATTTGATATCTATCATAATTTTTTTTTTTATAAGTAGTGCCATTTTTTATCATTATTCTTTTGCCAATAGTTTGTTAGGCTTCTTTTTTTCTAATGTTGATGGCAAAACTTCTTTTGCGAACATTAATTATGATTGTCTTTTTACCATATGTCAACTAAGTGGTAAAATATTTTAATCGTATCGATAAAAAAATTGACAAACAACCTCAATTATCGACATTATAAAAATAGTTTTTTCAGTGTCAGTCTAAATAAATATGTTTGACATAAACTAAAAATAATATAACATAAAAAGTTTTTATAAATATCAATTAAAAGAATTTGAAAATTAACATTAACCCATATCAAGTACAAAATATAATTAATTTTGATATTTTTAACTTTTAACAAATATTTTATATTTAAATAATTTTTTTATTTAATAACAACTAAAACACTTTACCAAAACAACACAATTAAAACCCATTAAATTTGAATGTCTTATCCAGAGAAACTATTTAGAAATTAAAATAATTTAAAATTAAATTAGTTCAAATCCAATGTTTTAAAAATTCTAAAATCCCTTATCCAATACCTTATTATGACAAAAATTTTATTTACCACCTCAAATACTTTTTTTTTAACATTTTCTAAAATAAAGTAGATCAACCCTTTTTAATTAAAATTTTCCTATATTAAAAAAATTGCAATTAAAAGAACAGTTAGAGATACTCTAACTTATTTAAATATCAAATATATCAATGTGAACTTAAATAATTAAATATTTATTCTTTTATCAAATTATATTGGCTTTAATGAAAATTTTGTATAAAACAAAAATAAAAATAAAAGATAAAATTCAAGAAGAGAAATGTAAAACTCTAAAAGACATTGTTTTGAAAGTGTAAGAATTAATTATTTTAATATTAAAATGTTTAAATATAAATAAATAGAATTGTTATAAATAAGTTTTATTATTTTAAAATATATTATTTTTTTATAAATCATTTCATTTCTCTAGAGTTCTATAAGTTTTTTTTTAAGGATTCTCCTCTTCATATTTACCTAGTTGAAGATCTATGACCTTAGGAATAATTTTCGCGACAAACTTTCAATTTAAATCGATCAATCTTTTTTTTTCGTAAGTTAAGTTTCAACCACTTTTTTGTTATTTTTTTTGTTTTGCATGCAAGACTTCTTTTGCTTGCAAAGTTTTTTTCTTGTTACATTTTTTTATTTTGTATTTTTCTCCCTAAAAGTTATTTAGAATGTAACTATATCCATTTTTTCTAAAATAAATATTATTTATTTACCTTGAAATAATCAATAATAACCTAAAGACATTGCTTTTACATTTTGGAGAGATGAAAAATAAAAAAACTTTCTACAGTCACGAAACTAAAAATTTATTATTTTACAGAGGAAAAAATGGATTTTAAATTTTAAAAACTGAAAGATAAATAAAATTTGGCAAAAACTAAGTAATAACGATAAAAATGCACGAATTAATCAATAAGTTAGAAATAAAAATAGTGACGAATCTTGTAAAGGAACACAGAGATCTCCATCCATAACTCCTAAAAATTTTCGCTTTTAATTTTTTAAAAGTAAATATATAAACACGAAATTATATTTTAACTCTCAAAAATTATATTTCAAGTTTGTCGTGCCTAAAAAATATTTCAATTTGATGTGTCATCATTAGATGGGAAAATGTAAATAATTACCATATAATCTCGTTAATAATAATAAGATCGAATAAATTAGTAAGTTACTGAGAAATTGATTAAACCTCACAATACATTAAATATTTAAAATTTCATTTATTGTATCTTATATAAGAGAAGATGACTATGATAGGAAAAAGTAAATGAGTGAAGAAAATTAATGTGATAATTTTATGAACCTTTTACTTATCGATAAATTTAATGGTATTAACTAAACTAATTACCTTTATTAAAAGGTGAAAATTAATTAGAGGAATGATATGTTTATAGAGGGTGGTACCTAGTATATAGAAAAGAGTCAGAGACAGATAGACATGTCGCAGTGCCTCAGATAGTGTTAAACAAAAATCATTCGTGGCCCACACAACTAAGTTGTCAGTAATTTTCACAATTACCAAAAGGAAACAACTTTCTTCACAAACTTTTCATATCTCAGCTGTTGTACCAGGAGACATACATAAATATTAATCATAATAAACTAATTAATGCTTAGACGATGAGGAAATGGTTACTCCTAAAATAATAAAGGAATTTTTTTATACGAAAAAGGAAAAAACAACAAAAATATGAAAATTACATTGTGTGACATACCCAATTTCACGAGTTAACTACAAAAGACCAAACTAATTTGGACAATCAGACCAAATCTTAAAATTATCACTGTAAGTGGCATCATAGTTGATGAGTCAATGCATTTCTTCCCTTCTATGTTTTTTTTTCTCTCTTTGTTAAACCTATAAAGTAAAATAATATACATTACTTTTAAAGTTTTAAAATATTTTTTAAAAAGTTTTAATTTATCAACATCAGTGTATTTTGTATATTTAAAGGGACAACATAAAAAACTAAAAAATAATCCAAATTTTTTCTAAAAGTTTCTAAAAGCAACATAACATTATCTATTTGTTCATGGCTTTGATCATGGTTAATAAAAAAAAAAATACATGTTTTAAAAGATGAAAGCGTTTTACATGGAAACTACCATAAAAAACTAATGTGATAATCTGAACGACGTCGTCATTCTTTTGATAGCCATCAGCGAGAACATGTCTTTTGTGTTCAAACTTTACCCTCTGATTGGATCTAAGCTGGAAAATTAGAAAAAGGAAAGAATGTCACCAAAAGAAAGTTTAAAATTCTAAGAAAATAAATATTAAAAATCATGAAACAAATGTTTTATGTATTCAACTTTTTTTCACAATAATAAAGAAATTTGTGAAAAAAATGTATATGTAATCAATTATATTTTAAATAAGTATACTACAAATATTTTTACTCTGACCAAATTAATTATGTGTAACTTTTGAAAAGTTTTCCAATACATTATAACAGTGGGAGAAACACAGTATAAGTAAATAATTAAATAATAAATTAAATACTTTTTTTATATTTTATGAAATTTTTTTAATTTTTTATTACAAAAAAAATTATTAATATTTTTCAGTGATAAATTAGTTTAAATTTATTTTAATTCTAATTTATAATTCTAAAAAGTATTTCTTATATTAAATTTTTTATATCATTTATTAACTTTGCACTCATTTTTTCTATAATTTCCATTTTGTTTTCAATTTAAACAATCTCATTTACGTTATATATTTTTTTTTTCACTCTGGAATCCATCATTTTATCCAAACGAACCTAATAATAAGAAAAATGAGTTATATTACTTATATAATAAATTTATAATATTTCTATATTTCCTAATTTATATGATGTTTTTCTTTATTTTATTGGAGAAAATTCTAAAATTTATATAAATAAACTTCATCAAATAATTTTAATCATGGTACAATTTTATTATCATCCAAAATGATTTTATTATTAGTCTTAATTGAAAAAAAATGATTTTATAATTTTTTTTATTTCCTTTTTAATGCACATATACATTAATTTTATAGTATTTTATATCTACAAATCAATAACTAAATAAGTGAGTATACAAATCAAGGTCGATTTAAAAATATTTTATTATATAATGAAAATATATAATTTAGGTAACCAAATATCTTATATCAACATTTCTCTCAAGTTGGTAAATGAATGTCATACATTTCTAACTTGTCTAATAATTTTTCAAAAAGTTGACTTTTTATATATTTGTTGCTAATTGATCTTGAAATTGTATATTTCATTGGAGAGATACAACACCAATAAATCTTGAGTTCAACCATATAAAGCATTGACATCACTCTCAACCCAAAATCTTAAGACATTGAATTTATGGGTTTTTATGCTTATGTAGTACTCTACTTTCTTATTTCTATGAATTTATGGGTCTTTATGCTTATGTAGTGCTCTACTTACTCATTTTTAGTCAATGTGCAACTTAAACTGATTTGGATTCTTAAATCAAAATTTTCCCTACATTTGAAAATTGAAGATTTTTAGAAGTATCGATGAACCCTACAGACAACAATTTCAGATTTGATGCAAATGAAAGACCAACAACATTATTCGATATAAACACAATTTTTGAAACTAAAATCAGGTTCGATTTGCATACCTCTGCACAGTGAATAAAAATATGATGGTCAGTGAAGTGAAGCAACGAGGTTTTCAGTGATGAACTTTGTGGGAGAAAACGCGAAGGAATTCCACCGGAAAGCATGAGAAAGAAATTTTAAACAGTGTTGAAGAAAATGGAGAAGGTTTAGAAAAGAATAGGAGGGAATGAGTGAAAAAAAAGTAAATGTTGTATTATAATTTGTGTAAATTATAAATCTCTCTAAAAAATAATTAAAACACCTATTATTATCATTTTAGGCAATCCACTCTACCCTTCTAAATCATGTTAGTTTATGTGGTTTTTTTATAACTCCGTAAAATAACCTCCATTAAATATCATTTTATTTTTTTTAATGCTTCATGAAATTCTACTAGGTTTGAGCAAGTGATCTACACATTTTTATGAATTTGGGATAATTTAGTATTGAAATTATAAATTTGGTGTTATATGAACATAACTTACTTTTAGTTATAACTTTTTCAAAATTTATACCAAATTTGTAATTTTAGTGTTTAATTGTCATTGTAAAAAATTCATCAGTGATCTTAAGAAGTGAATTTTAAGTCTAACTTAACTTTATCAAATCAACTTGTAAGGTGAAATTTACACTCATTTATATATTATAAATTGTCGTTATCTTTAGTCAATCTAAGACTTCCAGCACATTTCATGCTAAGACATGTACATCTCAAATGAAACTAGATATTAATGGATGATCTGATAGCAACCCAATAATGGATGAACCAATAGATCCAACAAACAACGAATCTCATTAAAATAAACTTTAACTCATGATTATGATACTATATTAAAAAATGAATTTTAAGTCTAATTCAACTTTATAAAATCGACTTATAAAACTAGGTTTTCACCCAGATATATGTTATAAATTATTCTTATATTTAATCAATATAAAACTTTCAAATAAGTGATCAATTGCAACAAATGACAAGACTCCTAAAAGAGGAACATAGGGTTTGATAAAGTAGGTTGAGGAATTTGTTTGTTGATTCATCTCTATCGTGAATATTTAAACATGTACTATAACATTAATAAATAGCCTCATATTCCATAACATGGCAATGTACTTTACAACATTTTAAATTATTTACACGGTTAAATATAACGAATATGCATGCACTACCTTTTCTCGAACAGCAAAAATAAGTGCTTCCTTTGGTATGCTTGCTAAATTTAAATGGAGATGGTAGTTAACAACCGTTTGGTTGTTGGCACTCCCAAATAAAGCATTGTACTGTTTCTGTCATTATCTTTGCATCCCAATTTATAAATGTAAAATTCAAAATAAATAAATAAATAAAAGAGTAAAAAAAAAAAAGAAATGATATATAATATGGTCTTTGATACTTAGAAAATATTGTGGAGTGCAAGGTGGTTGATTAGAAAAAGATAATATAGGTTAATAGGTTGAAGACCTTGGCAACATATTTGCACATGTCTGTCGCTTTCTGTGCTAGGAGATAATTAATAATTAATAATTAATAATTAATAAAAGGGATAATTCACTAATTTTAGTTGGAACAACTTCAATGTGACTCATAAACATTCAAAATGAAAAACAATGATTCCCAGAGACAAGGCAGAGAGAAAATTGGATCAATTGGTTTGACAAATGTTGCATTTTATCCTAGGACTACTCAATTACGATTAAAACGTATTCATAACCACACATGTACTAGGTCATAGGTTTTTTCAATGAGTACTTATGAGTTGTGAATAAATGCGTAATAAAAAATTTCAACTCAAAATTTTAAAACAATATTTTAGTTATATGTTATTTATTTTATTCATGTTTAATCGATATCAAAAATTAACTTAGAATCTCTAATAACAAATTTTAAGTGCCTTTTATATTAGAACAACACTTTTCTCTCAAGTAAATATATTATGGGTATTTTAACAATGATTATTCATTTGTACTACTGTTCTATATTAAAAAAATGAAAGATTTTTAATACAAATTTTATGCTTAAAATTATTACTGGAAAGTATTAGCATGAATTTATTATAATTTTGTGTTAGAAAATTATATCGACAATTTAAAAGATAAAAATGTTTATAAAGTGTTCTTGTATTAGTTTAAACTCATACATAACGTAGTATACAATGTTATGGTTTACGAAGACATGTCTCCAATCATGTTGAGACTATACAAATCCAAATTCTTTTTCCTTTCTCACTAATGTTCTAACCTCTTCCTCCCACCATTGTTTGGATCACCTTAATAATTTTTATGTTTTGATATCAATTTTATCGACATGAAGTTTAAATAATTTTTCTAGTTTTAATGTTCTGTCATTAAAGTTGTCGTTATCATTAGAATTATTAGGTATTGTATATTGTTTGTTATTAAATTTGTTGATTTGGTAACAATTTTTATTATAATGTGTAAAATCTGTTTTATAGGTTTAGAGAAAAGAGTTTAAAATAAATAGGAAATGAACAAACTAATTAAAACTATCATAAACGAAAGATATAGCTGTTCATTTTTCATAAGTTTTTATTTCTTTAAAACTATATTCTCTCTAATAAAAAGGTTGTTTTGAGAAATTGATTGTTATGTTTTGTTTTCTTGAATGAACCGTGAATTAATATATAGACTAAATTTCTTGATTTTATAAATACACTCCCGGTTACTAATTTCTAAAGTTGTATTAAAACATTGAATGAGCTGTGAATTATTATTATTATATATATATATATATATATATATATATATATATATATATATATATATATCATAATCTAAAATTTTTATTAAACCTTTTTTATGACAAGTTCTTATCTGCCTTTTTCGGTTTGGCTTCACTTTTGGACTCTTCTTTAAACTTTTGTTCAAGTTCCACGTGGGTGGGCCTAGCAGGTAAAGGAGCAAATAAAATAAAACTAAACTACGTGTTTGTCCTTTAAAATATTACTATTGTTTTTTTACTTTTTAGAGGTTATTTTAGCTTTTTTTTTTTTTTTTTTTTGTTTTAATTGTTTTATTTGTTGATTGCTTCTATGATTCTAAAATATAAAATATTTAGATAGTGTCTTCCACTCTAATGCATTAAATTTTATTTTCTTGTAGGTGCAAAAGCTTGACTCATTTATATATTAAAAACCTAACATATTGTTCAAACTACACAAATTTCTAATCATTGAGTTGATTTTGGTGGATAAATTTTATAATTGTTTAAAATGGTAAAATTACAAAATAATGAAACGAAGTATTCTTTTTATTTTTTTCACCAACTTAGCACATTTGGCTCTTTAGTTTGAGTCTTTTATAAAAATAAAATCAACAAAAACAGTTTATGAAAAAGACTTCAAAGTAAGAAACACAATAAATGTTTCATACCAAAGGAAAACATAAAATGTCTTCAACAAATAGGATAATATTTGGTTTTTGTTCTTGAAAAGTAAATTTTTTTTATCTCCCATCAAATAAAACTGTCAAATATGGTCTTTGTTCTCAAAAAAGAAAAAATCATCCCTTTCATCCTTAAGTCACATTTTTTTTTTTATAGACGATGAACAAAAGGATACGTTAATTTTTAAAAGAATTAAAAAAATATTTAAATTTCTTTATCCTAATCATCAATGATAATTTTAGTAAAAGATAAAATTTGATGTTAAAAATATAAAATGGTTCAATATGATATTAAATTTTAAATAGGGATTCATTAGTTGATTTGAAAATTGATATCAGAAGTCAATAAATATCTTTAGTATATAAGAAGGATTTGGATAATTGTGTAATTGCAACTTTTATCAGAAAAACTGTACCAAAACTTGTAGTTTTTATAAAAGAAAATTAGATGTTAAGTAATAATATTTTTTTTAATATTCGTAAATATAAACTTTGAAATATTAAACATGTGACATTTATCAATAAAATATATTTATTCATTGAATTTTTCATAATAGTAAAAAAGTAGTTACTAAAACAATTATTTATTGTAAAATCAATTACTTCAAAAATATATCATTCACCAGTGTCTTCCAAGATACTATTTCTATTAAACAAGTGAAATAAATAAGGAACAATACTTGTTTTTAGAAAAAATAAAATAATTTTTATTTCTTCAACTTTCATGATAAAAGAGTTTCTTTTTAATAGCTAAAGTGTTCATATTTTATAAAACAATTCTCTAACTATATGAGTATGTTATGAATACAAGTTTCTTGGTCTATCTATGTAAGAAAATCCAACACAGTATGAAGATTATTTTTCTCACGAAATCAACTTTTTTTTCTTTCTCTTAATTTTACGTTTTATCTATTAAATGGGAATATTCTTAGAATTAAACAAGCTATGTATTAATATTGCAGATAACTTTTACAAGTAGCTAGCGAATTTTGAAAATAATTTTAAAAATCACATTAACCCATGTATGTTAAAAAATTTCAAAATTAACATATAAACCGACGAAAACAAAATCTATATCAATTTTTTTAAAATAAATAATATGTAAAATAATAAAATACATAAAACAGATAAGGGAAAAATCAACAAACACCAACACTTTATAAGATGAAAAAACATCAATATGAAAGAAAAATCTACAAGAACTAATCGAGTAAAAGGGTACATCATAAACTCTCTTGAAGATTCAAAAGATCAAAAAAACATTATTCTCTTCACCAATAAGTGGACAACAAACGACGCCAAAGGGTACTTTAAATAAACAAGAGAAGGAACCTTAATATATGATATGAGTAATAAAACGTTTTCTTTTTCAAGGTAGCTTATCTGTACAGACTGGATAAACTGATTTTTTTTTTCTTCTTCACTCTCTGATGAATTCTTTTTTTTTTCTCATTAGAGGCACTCACAACTTTTGTCTTTTCACACTATTTTCTCTAGTAAAAAAACATAACATGATGCAAAGATAATATATTTTAAATTGCATAATAGACTCAAAGTCCATAAAAACTACCTAATTTTTATTTATTTTTTTCATTAAATTAGTGCGGACTAAATAAATTGGAGACCCATGTAACATCCCAATTTATACTACAACGATTTCAGTATAATAATATCTAAAATTTTATTATATATTATTTTTCATATACGATGTATTAAAATTATAACTAAAACTACATAATATAATATAATATAATATAATATAATATAATATAATATAATATAATATAATATAATATAATATAATATAATATATATATATATATATATATAGTTAATAAATAAAATAAAATAAGTTTAGTAAAAATAATAAGATACAGAATACTAGTATTGTAAAAATTAAATTCATACCATCAGAATGACAATAATATTATGGAATAATATAATTACAAGTATATTAACAAATACATATCCGATTAATATATATATATATATATATATATATATATATATATATATATATATAATTATATTATATATAATATATAAAAATAT
>Ga0214545_1006397_pt1 | contig 20530 bp, 6 predicted proteins | sample CNSS4metaG_FD_160064 | JGI IMG/M metagenome (GOLD analysis project Ga0214545, IMG submission 160064) | Root nodule microbial communities from cowpea collected in UCLA plant growth center, Los Angeles, California, USA - CNSS4 | ecosystem: Host-associated > Plants > Roots > Nodule | place: USA...
AAAAATCATATAAAATATATAAAAATATAAAAAATATTGTTATATATATATATATATATATATATATATATATATATATATATATATATATTATAATTTTAATATAATATAAAGAGTAGTTATATAATTAAAATATGATTTTATATATTATTTAAAATAAAATTTTCATAATTTTTTAACTTGTAAAAGATATAAATTTAAATTCAATTTTAAAAGGCTTACATATAATATTAATGAAAAATCTGTTAAACACAAGTTAGTTTATATCCTCCGATTATTTAATTTGTTATTTTAGGTATACTATGTAGGGAATACAAAAACAATTTATCTTACTTTTATATTATTTTATTATACTATATATTTTGCTCTTACTTTTTTAGACTACCTTCATTTCTAAATAATAGTTTATAACCATTTTTATATCCGGTAGGGTGTATCTATTGGCAATGACTTTGTAAAGTAGTAGAGGTCACCACAAGTGCATAATCTTTAGTGGATTCAATATCAATCCATGTATTCGGATAATTGAATTTAGAAAAGTGTATTGCATTGTAACCAAATTTGTTTACTTGTTATGGCTTTATTCTTTTGTAAGCCAAAGTACCAACAGATAGCATATGTGAGCCGGGAGGAAGCCTACTAGAGGGATTGCAGATTGAGGTAATGTGATATTTGTGTCTGACATCTCTTATTTGTTCTTCGCAGGAACAATTAGCGCCCACCGTGGGTCACGAAGTAACACCTTACATATAAATCCGCACAACTCTCAATAATCGTTTGGGGTTGTAGGTGGGCCTGGGCCTGGGCCATGCCCTTTAGTTCGATCATTGTTGGTCCTAGGGGTCTTACTTGTAATACCTTAAGTCTAGAATAGTTGACAGGTTCTCGTTCTATCTTCTGATGTAAGCGGCTTAGGCCGCTTATGCCTGCTTGATTGATTCATCTGATATCTGTTCGCATGTTTTGAGAGAATTTATGTAGGCGGGTTTTACCGTGTAGTTGTATGAGACTGCCTAGGTGCGGTACACTAGTCCCCCAACCTTTGTCGGTGAAGACATGCAGTAAAGGATGAAAAGTGTGGATGGTTTTTTTTTAGGCCGCCTAGGTGCGGTACACCAGTCCCCCAGTCTTTGCAGGTGAAAACATAGCGGCAAAGGATGAAAACTGTAGATGGTTTTTGTTAGACCGCCTAGGTGCGGTACAATAATAATACTAATATAATAATAATAATAAATTTAGAATATGATATAAAACAATAAATAAAGAGTTGAAAATAACATTGTTAATACACTAAAAATCAAATAAATAATAAAATATTAAAAATAATACATTATATAAAATTACAATACACTCATGTCAAATTTAAATAATAATTTAAAAATTAATTTTAATAACATAAACATAAGTAGAATATTAAAAAGTGTAAATTATAAATTAGTTAAACTTTTTAAAATATAAAAATAAGTAATGATTTCAGTTTTAATAAAAAAAAAAATTAAAATTAAAATTCATATCGTTAACAAGATAGAAAATTTGAAATTAAAATTTGTATAACGAAATTTGGATTTGAAATTAAAAATCGCAAAACAATATAAAAATGTAATAACAAAGTTTGCACTTGAAATTTAAAATAAAAAAAATTGTAAAATGAAGAACTTTTAATATATATTTTTTATACCTCTAAATAGCTTTCACATATTTTCAATCCTTCATAAGAGTTCGCATTTAAAATAGGAACAAATTTTGCAAACTTTCAAAAGATTTGACTGTTCTTATAAATATAATAATTTATTATAAAACATAATAATAATATAATAACATAATAATACAAAAATAAGATTAATAAAATTAAAATATAAAATAAAATAATACATAAAATAATAAAATAATGACATCATAAATAAACTACAAATAAATTAAATAATAAAATATGAAAAAAATTATTTCATTTAAATTTGCAATACTCTTATGTCAAATTTAAATAATAGTTTAAAAATTAATTTCAATAACATAAGCATAAGTTTATTATTAAAAAGTTAATATTATAAATTTTTAAAATTTTTAAAGATATAAAACTATTTAATTATTCAGTTTTAATTTTTTTAAAAATTAAGGTTAATTTTACAAATTTAAAATTCGAAATAAATGTTAATAAAATTTGAATTTGAATTTCAAAATCGCAAAAGCTATCAAAATATGATAACAAAGTTACAATTTAAAATTCAAAATAAAAACTAAATAAAACTATAAGAAAGTGAAATATTTTTAATGGATTATTTTAATGTCTTTGTGATATAACGCTAACCTTTTAGAAGAGTTCCCATTTAGGATGAGAATAAAATTGGGAAGAATTCAAAATATTTGATGGTTCTTACCAATATATAATAATATATTGTGATATGTAATAATATAATAAAAATATAATAACATAATAATACTAATAAAAGAATAATAATAAAACTAAAATATGATATAAAATTGTAACAAATAATAAAATAATGACATTATTAATAAACTAAAAATAAATTAAATATTAAGAAAACTTACTTTTTTCTAATTTATTAAATGTAATTGTATTTATAACTATTTATACTATGTACAATTTATCATTTCAATTCAAACATTGTAGTAAGAATTTGAAATATGAATTTGTACTAAAACATGACAACTTCGGACATCTAACATTTGTACTTTTCAAATTCACTATTTATATTTTTGTATGGTTTATCATTTATAGTTTATATAATTTATTATTTATAGTTTTTCTATAGTCTAATCTTTGTATTATTTACATAGTTTATTCTTCACTTTTTTTTTTTTCTGTATAGTCTATCATTTGTAGTTTTATATCAATTTACTCTTTACAATGTTTTGCATCGTATAATTTTTGTATTTTTACATAATCTAGTGAACAATTTATGGATCATAGAGTGAATTATTTTCACATTTTTCTACATTGTTTAACTAATATTTCATTTAAATTCTTAATTTTAATTAACTCAATATTAATACATTATTTAAAATAATTATGTACAATATATTTTATTTATATAAATATATATATATATATATATTAATTAATTGTACTTTTATTATATAGATCAATCAAAATATTATTACTTAATTTTATAAAATAAAATATTTTATTAAATTATCAAATTAATATAATAAATATATTATAATTATTAAAATTGCACTCAACAAATACTGGTTTTAGTAAAAACCAAACTTATATTGGATTTAAACATACTGAATTTCTAGTACATACACAAGATGATGTCATCATGTGGGCTTTGCCCGCGCAGTTTCGAATCCTGTCGTTCACGCTTCTATTTTTGTACTTTTATTCAAAATGTTTGTCTTACTATTCCTTTTCTTTTTTAAATCAGGTTAAGTTGGTCGAGTTGGACCACATCAGGCCCAATAGACCTAGACCTAGTTCAGGTTTACTCTACCCATATCCACATTAGACCAAGCTAGGCAAACCCAAATAAATCCAAGTCAACACAGATCCACATTCAGTTAAGTTAGGTTAAGCCAAGGTCATGCCGAGTCAGCTTGGGTCCACATCAGGCTAAGTCAACTCGAGTTTAAGTCGAGCAAATTGACTAGGTTTATATTAAGCAAAGTCGAGGTGGGCCCACATAAGGTCGAATTAGGTCAAAACTAAGTTGGGCCAAGTCAACAAGGCTTGAGTCAAGTCAAAATAGCATGAGCCTAAGTTATGCTGGAATTGATGCAACCTAGGTTGAGTTGATTCAACCTAGGTCAATGTAGGGTCGTGTGCACCTAGGTCCATGTTAAGTTGAGTTAGCTCAAGTACATGTTGAGATGAATCAACCCATGTCCAAGTTGAGCCGAGTCATGTCATGCCCACATTTGAGTGAGCTAGGTGAGATCCATGTAGGGTAATATTGAGCAGGACTTAAGTGAAGTCAAATTAAAAGGGGGCCATGTCAGTCAAGTTTATGTGGGAATGAGATAAGACGAGTCAGGTCATGTCAAGTTACACTTTTATTGGACCATGAAGGTCATACCTATGTCAAGATATGCCAAGTTGATCCAATTCGAGTTGAGCTCTTGTTAGGTTGAGATGGTTGAGGCCACATTGGGTCAGGCTTATATCAAGTTGAGTTGAAGTGATTCCATATTGGGTTGATCGAGTCAACTTGGTTAAGCTTATGTAATGTCAAACCTAGGACAAGTTGAATTGGGTCCAACCCATATCAGGACTAATTATGTTGGGCCCAAGTAGGGTGAAATGGGTTGGGCTAAGGTAGGTAGACCAAGTCAAGTTGGGTCCATGTTAGTCCAAGACAGGTCGAGTATACATTACATTGGGTTGAGTTGAACCCATGTCAGGCCAAGTGAGATTAAATCAAATAGGGCCCAAGTTAGGCCAAGTCGAATCTAGTCCACATCAAGTCAAGTCAATACATATTCAAATTAGGTTAAGCTAGGTTAGGCGAAGTTGAGCTGACCTCATGTTGAATTGAAAAAGGTTGGGCCACATTAGGTTGGTTCCATGTCGGGTCAAGTTGGGCAAACCATTACCACTAAATCACCAAAGGCACGGGTATCAAAACAATTACCGCATCTTGTAGAATTTGTATCCACTTCTTTGTCTTAATATCCACACTTTGAATATAATGTTTTTGTCAAGCAAAGACTTTACCCTCCATTGAAAAGAAGAAGCAACTGTGTCATTGGACTAATAGGAGTATCTCTAATTAAAAAAAAAAAAAAACTATTCTACTTTGGTCTACCATTCCCTATAATTAGTTCCACCGAAATATGGAAATTGAAGTTCTACACATCCAAAAATTGTAGCCGAAACATCTTAAGATTGTTTAATACCAAGTATAAATGGTTCCTTGATGACCTAAATTCAACACAATTAAAAAAAACTAAACCTTCAACGAGTGGTTGTAACATTGTTAACTTTTGTTGAGTAAACTCTTGAGAGTTTGACACATTAATTCTTTTATGAAAGATTCATCCTAGTCTCTAATTCATAACCAACTTGTCTGGCTAAACTGATATAAATTATAATAACCTTTACTTCTTTCCAAATTCATCTAATTAATTATTCCCCTTTTTTCAAGAACACTCATGCTCCAAGTCATTCTCGTCCTACAAACCTCATTTTTCACCAAAACCTAACTCTAAGAAGAGTTATAATTAATGAGACTGCAATCTAGGGTTATTGATCCCCACAATTTGGGAGCTTCAAGATAAAAGTTGTTAATGAGTTTCTTAAGTAATTGGCTTAAGAAACTAGATGTTACCTTAGATGGAGGTTTACTAGTATAAATCTTTTGTGTACATTTTTTTCTCATCTTACTTTTTACATTATTTATATTTGTTATAGTATTTCTTGAGAAAAGATTGTAAATTGTCCACCGGTTCTATTCAACCTCTCTTCTAGAGCGACCTGCACCAATAAATTATTCCTTCTTCCCGCACATGTGATTGTTACATCCAGAGTCAAGAAACTACATAGCTTTTTTATTTGCTTGAACATTCCTATCTGAAATGTCCGAGTTGATGACAACTATGGCACTTCATAGTGAATTTGTCAAATCCTTGTCTATCGTGTCCCCAGTCTCGTCCTCTTCCTTGTCGTCCAAATCCTCTATGACCTTGTCCTCATTCTGCAGATTTATCTCAACAAGGGTGCTCTTCTTCAACATGAGAAGTCATGTGTAGTTCATGTACATGCTACTTTGCAATTCATCAATGGTCCACGCGTTGGTATCATTAGACTCCTCAATGGAGCTTACATCATAGTCAAACTTCAGAGCCATGGATCTCATAATTTTCTCAACTACTGCAACAACTCCTTTCTTTTCACCATTATCCTTCATCTTTTTGGCTATATTAAGTGCCCATAAAAAATAATCATTTACAGATTCCCCTCCTTCATGTGGAGAACTTCAAACTCTTTCATGAGAGGTTGCAATTGGGCATGCTTGGCTTGTCAAGTGCATTGACACTTATGCTTTAAAGAATCTCATATATCCTTTGTTCTATCCTTGCCTGAAATAAGTAATTTTTTTGCTTTGCCTTCAAATCTTTTAATTTCTTATCATCAATATGCTTCCTCTGTACTTCGGTAAGAGGTATTCCTTCTGTTGATTCTGGAATCCCATTTTCCACTAGACCCAAGTACTCCATTGGACGAAGAAATTCACCATGAACATTGCCCAATGATCAAAATTCGGTATAATAGGCTGCATAAACTAACTCTCGAATGTTATAGCGTGTCACACTTAGAAGACTAATGCTCTACTTTGGATTCAAAGTTGAAAAGACGTCATGGCAAGAGACATGACTAATTTGAACTTTTGAATGGATAATAATGAAAATAAAGTAGAACTTTGAATTTTAGAGAGCTTGGCAGTGAAATAGTGGTTAGTATGGTCACAAAGGATGATACCCCATTATACCATGTTGAGTTGAGAGTGAGAAATAATCCGAGAGTTCTATTATGGAACCTTATAGTTGATAATCTAAGATACAATCAAGATTTTGCATGTTCATAGATTTCAACTAGGGTGAAATGACAAAAATTAGCTCTTTCAACTGAGGTATTTTCAAATATATTTTCTTGTAGGTTTTTAACTAGAGTTGCACACTCCTCCCACTCTTTTATACTAATGGTTTCATATAGATTGAAATGGAGTTTTATTGGTTTTAGCTAATGTTGCCTTTGTGCAAGTATCACACTGGTGCATAGTAAATTTTACTTCCCAGTCAATTATATCTCTAAAGTTGAAAATTTTAAGCTTCTTGTGGAGTTGTAACTAGGACTTACTTATTATACAAGGTTGTTAGATTAGTGGTTTATCATGATATAACATCTAGGCTTATCTGGTAATTTGGAGGTTTCTCTTTGTCAACCTAGAAAGTCTTTTATTTTAGTGAAATTGAATTATATTGTATGCTATTGATATGGATAACATGAAAAAAAAAATATTGAATAAATTTACTACAAGACTCTCTGCTACATAAACACGAAGTTAATATATAATAGATAAAAGACGCAAATGATTAGTAAAGGATAAACGTAAGCAAGATCAAAAAATGATTTTATACTGTCTATTTCTTACTAACTAAAACCTAAAGAATAGATTAGAAACTTTGATAGTAACAATATTGTAATTAATATTACATATAATATTGTTTTTCTCGTAACATCATCAAGCGGACGTGCCGGAGTGGTTATCGGGCATGACTAGAAATCATCTGGGTTCTGTCCGCGCAGATTCGAATCCTGTCGTTCAGGGTTTTTGTTTTATGCTTGTACACATGATTAATTAATTCTGTTTAATATCTTACGTTTTAATTAATTCTTTACTCTTTTTTATTTTTTGGTCAAAAGTTGTATTGTCTGCGTATCTGATTTTTTTTTAAAGAAGATTAGACTAGAGTTTCTAATGAATAAATAACTCAAAATAATACAATATAAATACACATTATGTCCTGTTCTTCGGGGTGAGAATTTTTTTTTTTATCCATGATTATCTAAATTCATGTTACTTTAAATTTATTATGATGGATTTATCTCAAATTCAAACTAAATTTTCAAATTTTAAGTTAAATTAATTTAATTAAACATGAATCAGATATAGATTAAATATTTTTTAGGAGTTTGAACCAAAATTAAATTGAATTTGAGTTATTTTATGAAATGTTATGTCCGGTTATGTTAAGTAAAACAAGATTGGGTCTAATTGAGTCTAGTTCATCAATGGTCAGCCCAATTGAGCCCGAGCCATACAAGATTAGGTTCAGTCAAACCTAAGACAAATTAAACCTAGTCATGTCAAAACCAAATTCATTTAATTAAATTTGATTTGGAAATAGATTGGATAATTTTTTGAATTTTTAAAATCTAAAGTCAAGGTGAGTATGAGTTACCCCAAGTTGTCAAATGTTAGGTCAAGTCAGGCCAAGTATGACAAGGTTGGATTCAATCGGGCCTAATTTATGCATGGTTGCCTTCAGTCATGCAAGATCGGATTGGGTTGAACCTAAGACAAATCTGACCAGGCCACACCAAAGTCAAATTTATTTAATGGAATTTGAATTTAATATAGATTGGATAATTATTTAAATTTTGAAAATCCAAAACCAAGGTGAGTCTAGGTTAGCTTAAGTTATGAAATATTAGATTAAGTCAGACAAGGTAAGGCAAGGTTGGGTCCAATTGGACCCAAGCCATGCAAGATTGGGTTGGGTTGAACCCAAGACAAATCATACTAGGCCACGCCAAGGTCAACCTAGGCTAGGCCAAACCCGGGTTACGTTGGGTCAAGCTAAACCTATATCAAACTAGATTGGGTTGGGCTTAACTTCAAGTTGGGTAAGTCCTAAGTCAAGTCAAGTTGAACCTAGGCAAAGTTGGTCTAAGCTATACCTAAATCAGTCTTGGTCAAGTCGAGCCTACATCTTGTTAGACTAGACGAAAATCATGTTAAGTTGATCATGAGCCAAACCCAAGTCAAGTTAAGTCATCTTGGGTCCAAGTTCGGTTAGGCCAAATTAAGGCCAATTCACATCAGGTTAAGATAGGCTAAGTCTAGGTTAGCCTAAGTCGATGAGGCTTTTTGGTTGACTCGAGAATTGTCCATCCAGGTTGAGCCAAGTCCAAGTTGGACTGAGTATGCCCAAGCCTAGGTCAGGTCAAGTCATCCTAGGTGCACTTAAGTTATGTATTGTGTAATGTATAAAGCGTTTGCTTTGGTGCCACATGTCGAAACGGTAGACTCTCACATAGTGAGATTGATTTTTTTTTTTAATTATGTGAGAAAATGTGTTTTTGAAAATTTTCATATTTCAGGTTTTGTTCGCATTTTAAATACAAGCCCTTCTTTTAGGTTAGAAATATAAGCAAGTTGTTTAGAGGCAGGATCCATTAAAAGAGCTTCATTTTCTTATAATATGTTTTTTTGAATTTTGAAAATTCAAATTTTGTCGCTATACTTTTAGGATTTTTTTTTTAGATTTTTAGTTTTAAATATGAATATTATTAATACTAATAACAATTATAATAATAATAAATAATAATAATAATAATAATAATAATAAAAATAAAACCGATATACTTGTGTGATGTAGAAAATGTTTGCTATTGTGCTACGTGTCGATAAATTGTAGATTGTCACGAAGTGAGGTTGATTTCATTTTTTAGGTAAGCGAGAGGATTTTTTATTTTTGAAATTTTTGTGTGAATTAATGAGAGAGTATCATGTTTCAAACATTTATTATTTGTACTTCCTCAATTTTTATTATTTTTCATTAATTTTATAATATTCATTAACATATTGATGTAAGTAATTCTTTATTATTATTTCTCATTTTTAACATATTTTCATTAATTTTTTTGAATTGTTCACCTTTCAACTTGTTGCCATTTTAAATATGAACCCTTCTTATAGGTTAGAAATATAAGAATGTTGTTCAGAGACCTTTTAGATCCGCTAAAAAAGCTTCATTGTTTTACAATTTTTTTTATTTTAAATTTCAAATTCAAATTTTGTTATCATATTTTTATAAATTTTTGAAATTTAAGATTTTAAATACGAATAATAATAAATATAATAGTAATACTAATAATAACCATAATATTAAAATAAATAATAATAATAATAATAATAATAATAATAATAATAATTTGAAAATAATTTATTATGCGGGTAAAAGAAGCACCACATTCATATTTTTAGTTTGTACATAACATCTGAGTTAATGTTATTATTTAAAAAAAAAAATATCCAAACCATCGATACCTTATAAACATTTTCAGATATATTAATATAAGAAAATATTTTATTAGTGACTAACTTTAGAGAAAAAAAGTAATTATACAAATTTAAATACTAATTTATAAATTAAAAATTATTGGAAACTAAAATATTTATAAATTGCTCAAGATAGTCAATTGGTTTCTAAATTAATCACTAACATTAGTTACAAAAAATATTAGTAGTTAAATTTGTATTTAAATTGATCACTAATGAAGTAAATTTAGAGACTATTTTTTTTTTTAGATTGATAGTTAATGTTAGTAACTAATTTAGAAACCAATCTACTATAGTGACAAAATTTAGAAACTAATTTATTACCAATATTTTTAATTTATAAATTAGTATATAAATTGGTCACTATAATGACTAATTATTTTTTGTTATTAAAACTAATTATTAATAAAATTTCTTGTAGTTTATAAATATATAAAACTAAAACTGCAAATCATAAACCAAAATATGTTAACTTTTACAAAATTAATATTCCAAGAAAATATGCCTCCTAAATTTCCCTAAAAATTTATACTAACATTTTCACTACGATTACATAAAATAAAAGAGACTATAAGCTACAACTGACTTAATCTAATCTACTATACATAATAAACAGCCATCGCATATATGTTGTAATCTTAATAAAATAATATAAACTACATATTGTATTATTATAAACTACATTTGACATGTTTCGCTACACTTATACAATATTATTTTATGATATTTAACCTTTGTAGCCTACATATAATACCAAAATTCACCACATAAACTTTATTTAAATAACAATATTTATATACCTTAAGATGCCCTACATACTTAGTTTTCATCCAAATAACATAATAATTTTTCTTTTAGAGTAAAACTCAAAGAAAACATTATTGTCATTACCAAAACGTGAGACATTTATAAGATTTTTTGTAATAACATACACATGTAAAAGTTTATTAAGAATAACTGGTGATTGTGTGCTTGAAAGATTAAATCAGGTTGTTCATGACCAAGTTTCACAACTTCATTGCCATTTAAGGTTTGTTTCTTGTTGAAGTTGGTAATGTCGTTTGTAATATGATGTGTGGCCCCATTGTCTGGGTACCACAAAGGGTCATTGAGCGTGAATGGAGTTCCAAGTATGCATGAATCGTTGTCATATGAGATGGAAAGAGTTAAGACTCAATAACTATAAAAGCTAAATTTTTGTGGTTATACTTATGTCTGCAAACAAGACCGATATGTTTAAGTTTCCCACAAATTTGGCACTAAAGATAGATTGATGTTATTAAATGTGAAGTTTTGATTATTGTTTTGGCAGGAGCCTCTCCGGGACGGTTCAATAATTTAAGAAATCTAAAACAAATTTAAAAGATGAGATTATTTATTTAAAATTTATTTTTTGAGCTTTATTTGATGTAAAAATTAAGGCCTTTAAATATAATTTGATGAAAAAAGTGCCTAGAATATATATCTTAAGAAAAATCTATATCATTGATTTTAATAGAAGCCTTTACTACCAATAAATCTCTCAAATTCGTATCAATATTCTTCTATTGGCTTTGATCATATATATGAGATGGAAAGAGTTAAGACTCAACAACTATAAAAGCTAAATTTTTGTTGTTGTACTTATGCCCGCAATCAAGAGCGATATGTCTAGTCTTCCCACTAATTTGGTACTAAACACGACTGGATAGATTGGTGTTATTAAATGTGAAGTTTCGATTATTGTTTCGGTAAGATGGGGAAGTTCAATAGTTTAAGAAATCTAAAACAAATCTTAAAAAAATGAGGCTTTTTATTTAAAATTTATTTTTTGAGCTTTATTTGATGCAAAAAATAAGGCCTTTGAATATAATTTGATGAAAAAAAGTGCCTAAAACGTATATCCTAAGAAAAATCTACATCATTATTTTTGAATTTCTTAGTCTAACCTTCCGAAACCCTGAATTCCTAGTCTCTTTTTTCTATAATTGGCCAAACCTTAGTCAAACATACTCATCCTCTTTCACTTCCATTAAGCTTCCACATCCATCTTCATGATTCCTCTAATTGAAAGAATTTTACTAGGAATAACTCCTTCTATTAATAAACCGATAAAAGTATATATAATTAAAGTGTAAATTTTTGTATAATTTTTTAAATTTAAATTTTTATAATATTTTTAATTTATTAAAAAAACATAAATTAAGATTCAATTAAGAAAATAGCTTATGGATAATTTTAATGAAAAGTCATTTAATTTGTTATTTTATGTATAAGAAATATAATTATAATTTATCTCACTTTTATTATATTATTATTTATTATATTATATGTTATTCTCTTATCTTTTTGTGTGTCTATTTCTTAATGTCTAAATAATAGTTTAAAGACACTTTCGTAAAAAGCAAACTTGTATTGGTTTTAAACATTCAGAACTTTTAGTACATACGTAAGACAACATCATCAAGTGGACGTGCCAGAGTGGTTATCGGGCATGACTAGAAATCATGTGGGCTTTGCCCGCACAGGTTCGAATCCTGCCGTTCACGTTCTTTTGGATATATCTCAATTTGAGCACTTTTAAATGCTTTTATGTTCTACTCGAATATATTTCAATCAGAGTTGATATTGCACTTCAAAACACTTGTGTTATTTTTAATATATTTCAATCCAAGTTAATATAGTGCTTTTAGACACTTTTCGATATATTTCTATCTAAGTTGATATAGAACTTTTATACGCTTTCGGATACATTTCAATTCGAGTTTATACAGCGTTTTTAGACGCTTTTGGATATATTTCGTTTAAAGTTGATGGTGCTTTTAGATGTTTTCAGCTAATTACAATTGAAGTTGATATAGCACTTTTAGACCCTTTCGCATATATTTTGATTTGAATTTATATGGAACTTTTATACGCTTTCTGATATATTTCAATCTGACTTATAATAACACTTTTAGATGCTTTCAAATATATTTCAATATGAGATTATATGCACTTTTAGATGCTTTCAGATATATTTCAATTTGAGTTGATATAACACTTTTAGACACTTTCAAACATATTTTAGTCAAAGTTGATGTAGCGCTTTTAGGCATTTTTGGATATATTTAAATCCGAGTTTCTATATCACTTTTATACGCTTTTGGATCTTTCAATCCGATTTTATGCTATGAAATTTATGATAAAAGTGGAATTTTGGATGCTCCATGGCATACCAGAGTGGATGCTGGAGGAGAGAGTCTTGCACATTAAAGCAATGACTTATTCTATCAGGAGTTGAGGAATCACACTAGGTTTGGAGTCCTTAGGTTCTAGGAATGAACCTAGATCTAGATAGAAAGAGTACTCCCAAGACATTGAATGATTCGCATAATAACTAAACAAGATGGTAGTGGGGTAGTAGAAGAAGATGAGATGAAATCAATTCATAGCCCCTACTCCACTCAATATATCTAATAACTACTATATATTTTCACTTGCAACTCTCTATCACAAACATAAAACCCAAAAATCAAACTACCAATATACTTGCTAAATCCTTGTGGATACAACACTTGTTGATACTACTACATACTAGTACACTTGTTGGGAAATGGTTGCTGAGAGGTAGTCATCACCTCCAATCTGGTGTTTCACGAAAGAACAAAACATATAAAGATTGATTGTCATTTTGTTAAAGAAAAGTTTTTATCCAAGGATCTTATAACTAAGTTTATCAACTTTAATGAACAACTCACATACAACCTAATTAAATCACTAAGAGGACCTATGATTCAATTTATAAGTTTCAAGCTTGGCCCATATGATCAATATGCATCAAATTGATGGGGAGTGTTGAAATGTAATTTTTTTCTTATATGTGAACCCAACTTTAGGGTTGGGTTATAGGCAAATGAGTTGCCTCTTCTTTGTATCTAGTATGTACTTCAGTAAAAGTTTAACGATGTAAGTTGAATATCGTTCCGGTATATCCAATAAGTCTCACATTGCTTAGGATTCGAGCTCAAGCGCAATTTAAATATTCCTTCCTCCCTCCACCCTCTAAGGCGCATTTTAAGGATAAAACCATGATGGAGCTTCATGCTCCAAAGCAGACAATACCTCGGGAACGTGGTCATTGTTCCTAATGATGACGTCGTATTTTCAGTCGAAACAAATACACTATAGTTTTCTGATGTCATTTATTTAATTGTTTCTTTCAATTATATTCCACACAAAAGACCAAAATATAGCTTGAACTTTTTTTTCATTGTCAAAGGCTTTTGAATTTTTATTTTCTAAGTGAAACATGTTTTCTTAAAATGGTGTACCACAAAAAAGGATCTTATGTTTATCATTTCTATTTTGAATGAAGATTGGTAAATGGCAATAGTTCAGGATATTCTGATGAATAAACTATGGTGGTAATAGGGTGCATTTTAAGTTTTGTCTAAATGTGCCCATATGCTAAAATGGTTATTTTGTGTTCTCTTATTGAAGAGTTAGAGAGCTTGAGCAATTATTTTATGATATTTTTTCTATCAGATGAAAAATTAAATTCTAAGGTACTTTCAAATATATTTTGTAATAGGTTTCTAACTAAATTTGCAAACTTCCCCACTTTTTCATATTAATGGTTTCAAATTTTAAAGAAACTATATATTGAAATAGTGTTTTGTTTGCTTTAGTTAATATTGGCTCTATAGAAATATCAAAGTGGTCGATATTAAATTTTACTTTGTAGTCAATTCAATTTGTATGCATAACTTCTTGGCATTGTCATGGTTTAATGTTGAACAATTTAATCTCCATCTTGACTTGTGACGAAGAAATACTTAATGTATTTGGCTATTACATTAGTGGTACATAAGGTCATAACATTTAAACTTATTTATTAGGGCAACATAGACAATTAAGTGCTAATTTGGAGATTAACACGAGGTCTTTTTCTATGCTTTCTCTGTCAGTCTAGACATTCCTTTATTTTAGTGAAATTGAATTATTGTGAATAATTGTTGTGGGTAACTCGTAAAGTTACTAAATAAATTCTGTACAAGACCATCTACTACATAAACACAAAGTTCATACGATATAAAAGTCGCAAATGATCAATAGAAGGTAAATGTAAAGCAAGAAGATAAACATATGATGTAATATGGCTCAATTGAAGCATGAATGATATTCAATCTACGTCGATACAAAATTAATTATTACATTGCGATTATGAATTAAATTTTCTCTCTTAGTAAACTCTCACTCATCTCACATCTCACTTTGAGAATGCATCAATTGAACTCATAAATCTCAATTACTTACAAATGTTGATATATATTCTCATATGTACAACATAACAACCGTAACTAACTTCCATGGAGTGCACCTAAACAAAAGAAGAACACACGTTAATATGTTTACCTCTTGTTATTTATACATCATAAGGTAGTTTCAACAAAAGCTCTAGTCTTAATAGCCATTATAGTAGTATATGTACTACTAAGACCATCCACCATAGTTAACACAATATGTGTGTCTTCTACGAGATAGTTTGTGGATAATAGATGATCTAGAAAATGTGAGAGTATATTTTAATTTATGAAAAAACATCGAGCCATAACACTTAAAGAATGGAGATAAAGAAGATCTAAAGCCCATACTAGGAGCATGCATGAAGATTTGACCTCTACTTACCTAAATGGACCCAACACTACCTTTGAAGATATCAACTCTAGTGTGCATTAAAATGTATAGAATATGTATAAAAAAGCTTGTTAATGGGTCAAGTAGTCAAGATATTTGGACTTGTATTTAGGTCAAATAGGATAGGGTATTTAGGCATTGCAGTGGAATATGACATACTAGGGTCAGAGAAGTTTGTCTTAGGTTTCAATTTGAATCATTCAAGCCCATGACGAATCCTAAGCCAACCATGGATTGGAGTAGGCACATGCTTCTCACATTGAACACATGTTCAAAAGTGAAAAGCCTGAGTGGATAAATGACACTTGATCTACTTATTCCACCACAATTTTAAGGATCCCATGGAAAAATTCAATTCGAATTTCCATTCCTTTTTGGCTCTCCAAATTCGGCCACCACTCTTATTAATAAGACTTTCCATTCTTTGTATTTTCAACTTTGAATGAATATTTATTTGATGAAGAAATTTCATCTCAAACTTTTTTTTGAATTTCTTAGTCTAATCTTCCAAAACCTCGAGTTCTTAGTCCCTTTTTTCTATAATTGGTCAAACCTCACTCAAACATACTCATCCTCTTTCACTTCCATTAATTTTCCACATCCATCTTCATGATTCCTCTAATTGAAAGAGTTATACTAGGAACAACTCTTCCATTAATAAACTGATAAGAGTATATATAATTAAAGTGTAAATTTTTGTATATTTTTTAAATTTAAATTTTTATAATATTTTTAATTTATAAAAAACATAAATTAAAATTCAATTAAAAAAATAGCTTATGGATAATTTTAATGAAAAGTCATTTAATTTTTTATTTTATGTATAAGAAATATAATTATAATTTATCTCACTTTTATTATATTATTATTTATTATATTATATGTTATTCTCTTATCTTTTTGTGTGTCTATTTCTTAATGTCTAAATAATAGTTTAAAGACACTTTCGTAAAAAGCAAACTTGTATTGGTTTTAAACATTCAGAACTTTTAGTACATACGTAAGACAACATCATCAAGTGGACGTGCCAGAGTGGTTATCGGGCATGACTAGAAATCATGTGGGCTTTGCCCGCGCAGGTTCGAATCCTGCCGTTCACGTTCTTTTGGATATAAAGATTTTCAATCATTATCCAGACCGTAGAGTGCAAGAAGGTATAAGCATAGTCAGACCAAGAATCTAGAGGTCAAGCTTTCAATCCAAGTTAATATAGTGCTTTTAGACGCTTTTGGATATATTTCGTTTAAAGTTGATGGTGCTTTTAGATGTTTTCAACTAATTACAATTGAAGTTGATATAGCACTTTTAGACCCTTTTGCATATATTTTGATTTGAATTTATATGGAACTTTTAGACGCTTTCTGATATATTTCAATCTGACTTATAATAGCACTTTTAGATGCTTTCAAATATATTTCAATGTGAGATTATATAGCACTTTTAGATGCTTTCATATATATTTCAATTTGAGTTGATATGACACTTTTAGACACTTTCAAATATATTTCAGTCCAAGTTGATGTAGCGCTTTTAGGCATTTTTGGATATATTTCAATTCGAGTTTATATATCACTTTTATACGCTTTTGGATATTTCAATCCAATTTTATACTATGAAATTTATGATAAAAGTGGAATTTTGGATGCTCCATGGCATACCAGAGTGGATGCTGGAGGAGAGAGTCTTGCACATTAAAGCAAGGACTTATTCTATCAGGAGTTGAGGAATCACACTAGGTTTGGAGTCCTTAGGTTCTAGTATATTAGGGATGAACCTAGATCTAGATAGAAAGAGTACTCCCAGGACATTGAATGATTCACATAATATGTAAACAAGATGGTAGTGGGGTAGTAGAAGAAGATGAGATGAAATCAATTCATAGCCCCTACTCCAAACAATATATCTAATAACTACTATATATTTTCACTTGCACTCTCTATCACAAACATAAAACCCAAAAATCAAACTACCAATATACTTGCTAAATCCTTGTGGATACAACACTTGTTGATACTACTACATACTAGTACACTTGCTGGGAAATGGTTGCTAAGAGGTAGTCATCACCTCCAATCTGGTGTTTCATGAAAGAACAAAACATATAAAGATTGATTGTAATTTTGTTAAAGAAAAGTTTTTATCCAAGGATCTTATAACTGAGTTTATCAACTTTAATGAACAACTCACATACAACCTAATTAAATCACTAAGAGGACCTATGATTCAATTTATAAGTTTCAAGCTTGGCCCATATGATCAATATGCATCAAATTGATGGGGAGTGTTGAAATGTAATTTTTTTCTTATATGTGAACCCAACTTTAGGGTTGGGTTATAGGCAAATGAGTTGCCTCTTCTTTGTATCTAGTATGTACATCAGTAAAAGTTTAACGATGTAAGTTGAATATCGTTCCGGTATATCCAATAAGTCTCACATTGCTTAGGATTCGAGCTCAAGCGCAATTTAAAAATTCCTTCCTCCCTCCACCCTCTAAGGTGCATTTTAAGGATAAAACCGTGATGGAGCTTTATGCTCCAAAGCATACAATACCTCGGGAACGTGGTCATTGTTCCTAATGATGACGTCGTATTTGCGGTCGAAACAAATACACTATAGTTTTCTGATGTCATTTATTTAATTGTTTCTTTCAATTATATTCCACACAAAAGACCAAAATATAGCTTGAACTTTTTTTTAATCGTCAAAGGCTTTTGAATTTTTATTTTCTAAGTGAAACATGTTTTCTTAAAATGGTGTACCACAAAAAGGGATCTTATGTTTATCATTTCTATTTTGAATGAAGATTGGTAAATGGCAATAGTTCAGGATATTCTAATGAATAAACTATGGTGGTAATAGGGTGCATTTTAAGTTTTGTCTAAATGTGCCCATATGATAAAATGGTTAATTTGTGTTCTCTTATTGAAGAGTTGAGAGCTTATGCAATTATTTTATGATATTTTTTCTATCAGAAGAAAAATTAAATTCTAAGGTACTTTCAAATATATTTTGTAATAGGTTTCTAACTAAATTTGCAAACTTCCCCACTTTTTCATATTAATGGTTTCAAATTTTAAAGAAACTATATATTGAAATAGTGGTTTGTTTGCTTTAGTTAATATTGGCTTTATAGAAATATCAAAGTGGTCGATATTAAATTTTACTTTGTAGTCAATTCAATTTGTATGCATAACTTCTTGGCATTGTCATGGTTTAATGTTGAACAATTTAATCTCCATCTTGACTTGTAACGAAGAAATGCTTAATGTATTTGGCTATTACATTAGTGGTACATAAGGTCATAACATTTAAACTTATTTATTAGGGCAACATAGACAATTAAGTGCTAATTTGGAGATTAACACGAGGTCTTTTTCTATGCTTTCTCTATCAGTCTAGACATTCCTTTATTTTAGTAAAATTGAATTATTGTAAATAGTTGTTGTGGGTAACTCGTAAAAGTTACTAAATAAATTCTGTACAAGACCATCTACTACATATAAACAAAGTTCATACGATATAAAAGTCACAAATGATCAATAGAAGGTAAATGTAAAGCAAGAAGATAAACATATGATGTAATATGGCTCAATTGAAGCATGAATGATATTCAATCTACGTCGATACCAAATTAATTATTACATTGCGATTATGAATTAAATTTTCTCTCTTAGTAAACTCTCATTCATCTCACATCTCGCTTTGAGAATGCATCAATTGAACTCATAAATCTCAATTACTTACAAATGTTGATATATGTTCCCATATGTACAACATAACAATCGTAACTAACTTCCATGGAGTGCACCTTAGACAAAAGAAGAACACACGTTAATATGTTTACCTCTTATTATTTATACATCACAAGGTAGTTTCAACAAAAGCTCTAGTCTTAATAGCCATTATAGTAGTATATGTACTACTAAGACCATCCACCATAGTTAATACAATATGTGTGTCTTCTACGAGATAGTTTGTGGATAATAGATGATCTAGAAAATGTGAGAGTATATTTTAATTTATGAAAAAACATCGAGCCATAACACTTAAAGAATGGAGATAAAGAAGATCTAAAGCCCATACTAGGAGCATGCATGAAGATTTGACCTCTACTTACCTAAATGGACCCAACACTACCTTTGAAGATATCAACTCTAGTGTGCATTAAAATGTATAGAATATGTATAAAAAAGCTTGTTAATGGGTCAAGTAGTCAAGATATTTGGACTTGTATTTAGGTCAAATAGGATAGGGTATTTAGGCATTGCAGTGGAATATGACATACTAGGGTCAGAGAAGTTTGTCTTAGGTTTCAATTTGAATCATTCAAGCCCATGACGAATCCTAAGCCAACCATGGATTGGAGTAGGCACATGCTTCTCACATTGAACACATGTTCAAAAGTGAAAAGCCTGAGTGGATAAATGACACTTGATCTACTTATTCCACCACAATTTTAAGGATCCCATGGAAAAATTCAATTCGAATTTCCATTCCTTTTTGGCTCTCCAAATTCGGCCACCACTCTTATTAATAAGACTTTCCATTCTTTGTATTTTCAACTTTGAATGAATATTTATTTGATGAAGAAATTTCATCTCAAACTTTTTTTTGAATTTCTTAGTCTAATCTTCCAAAACCTCGAGTTCTTAGTCCCTTTTTTCTATAATTGGTCAAACCTCACTCAAACATACTCATCCTCTTTCACTTCCATTAATTTTCCACATCCATCTTCATGATTCCTCTAATTGAAAGAGTTATACTAGGAACAACTCTTCCATTAATAAACTGATAAGAGTATATATAATTAAAGTGTAAATTTTTGTATATTTTTTAAATTTAAATTTTTATAATATTTTTAATTTATAAAAAACATAAATTAAAATTCAATTAAAAAAATAGCTTATGGATAATTTTAATGAAAAGTCATTTAATTTTTTATTTTATGTATAAGAAATATAATTATAATTTATCTCACTTTTATTATATTATTATTTATTATATTATATGTTATTCTCTTATCTTTTTGTGTGTCTATTTCTTAATGTCTAAATAATAGTTTAAA
>Ga0214545_1006398_pt1 | contig 20526 bp, 12 predicted proteins | sample CNSS4metaG_FD_160064 | JGI IMG/M metagenome (GOLD analysis project Ga0214545, IMG submission 160064) | Root nodule microbial communities from cowpea collected in UCLA plant growth center, Los Angeles, California, USA - CNSS4 | ecosystem: Host-associated > Plants > Roots > Nodule | place: USA...
GTTAGTTGTATGTATAGGTTGTGTTATTACAATGAGATTAAAGTCAAATAGATAAAGTTATCTTATGTTTAATTTATAGCGTCATGTTTATATTGTGAATTAGACATTTAGAAAGTTAGGTGATTCTTCTTGCACCTTGTCCAAACTATTCATTAGAATGGTCAAATGTCACTTGACTTGGTTCATTATGAGTTGATCACTTAATGAGCTAATTCAACTCGGTTAACTTATTAGTAAGTTAAAAAATTCGAACTTGACTCAGTCCATCACGAGTTGGTGGATTAAACAGGTTGAACTTAATTTAAAAAAATACAATTATTTTGTCTTCAATCCCAAAAAAATTAAATTATAATTGTGATTAAAATTTAAATACTTTAATACAATCCATATACAATCTAAAATAATGTTCAATCCCAGATACAAATCAAAATTATAAAAATATTAGGTTTGCATTTGCCAATCCAATATGTTGGCTACAAAAACAACACAACCCATATGAACTACAAAAACATTGTGTAACCTTTAATCTGTGGATGGGTTTCGTGAACCAACTCAACTTACCACAGGTTCAACCCGGATGAGTCGGGTAAAAAATTAACCCATATGAAATTTTTTAAAAACTTTCAACCCAATCCAGTCCGAACTCGTGATAGATCAGGTTCACTATTGGACTGTAACCCACTTTGACAACTCTATTATTCATCATTAAAAATATAATAAAAATTCCTACATCTTAGTTTTTTTAATATTTTTTGGATCGGATGTGGGAAAGGTATTTTTGGATTCAAAAAGTGTATTACAAAACATCAAATCTAGAATATAAGAAAGAAAGTTTTGGAATAAGTTTTTCATAAGGTATTTATGAATCCAAAATTATTTTTCGGAGCACTTGTTCTAGATTTTTTTATTTTTTTTATATTTAGGTATGACTGTTCCAAAAGTTATTTCCGAATCTATAAATATCTTGTATAATATAAAAAAAAAATCCAAAATAGGTGTTTTAGAATGTATTTCCAGGATCCGAAAATGATTTTCAAAACAATGTTGCGGAAAGTATTTTTTGAATCTAGAAATATCTTTTAGAACACTTGTTCCAAAATACAATAATGCATGATTTGGACTTTATTTCATTTGATCTAAGGTTTCTGTGAAGCTTTCCACTAATGAAAATGAAAAGAGGAATGGAGAGTGAGTCAAAGAGAAAAACATTTGTTTGAACAAAATGAAAGAGTTTTTGTTTGGTGGTATCCCTAATGGTTTTGTTGATGAAGAATGGGTGTGACGTGTCACCTATGACTCCTTCGTCACCTCCTGCATAAGCTGAAGGATAGTTATTCCAAAACACAGTATGAGAAAAATAGACTGAAGTGCATAGTGTTGGTAGGTTTAAGGGATCAAAGGGTGGGGGGAGAGGAAAAAATGGGTTCTCTTTACTATTGACTCAAGGATAAAATGGGTATTTTAGAAATTAAAGGGTGCAAGAAAAAAAAAATGGGGTGCAGGAGGTAGCAACCATCAGTGTTCCTTAAGCCCCAAAACCTGCAAGTCCCAGCCCAATCAGGCTTTGAATGGTTCACAGTCACAGCGTCATACAAAAAGAAGGAAAAAAAACGCATTTTCCTTCCCTCCACTCCCTTTTTGTTGCAGATGGAGTGAGAACAGAACAAGCAAAGGGAAAACAAACAACCAACACTGACACCAAGTGTAAGAAACACACGCACAAACAGTTGGCGTGCCTCTTCATGACTGTAGTTGTTGCGTTCATAACTCATAACGTGGAACGAACTAACGAATATTACTATTTAGTGGGAGAGGTATAGAGAGAGAAGGTGAATGAATCGGGGTTTGGTTTGGGCGTTGCTGCTGCTGCTATGCCTTTGGAAACCCCTGAATCTGATATGTATCAGAGCAGCATTGGCGCACACCGCCTCGCCTACCGCTCTCACATATCCAAGTTGGTAAAAGCCGGTCTCATCAACCACGCCATCCACCTGTTCGACCAAATGACCCAATCCAATTGCCGCGTCTTCAGCGTCGACTACAACCGCTTCATCGGCGTCCTCCTTCGTCACTCCCGCCTCCACCTTGCCCACCACTACTACCGCCGCCACGTCATCCCTCGCGGCTTCTCCCTCCTCCCGTTCACCTACTCCCGCTTCATCTCCGCCCTCTGCTCCTCCCCCAACAACCTCCCCCTCATCCAGGACCTCCTCTCCGACTTGCACGCTCTCGGCTTCGTCTCCGACATTTGGGCCTTCAACACTTACCTCAGCTTCTTGTGCCGCCACAATCGCTTAGAAACCGCCCTCGAACACTTCCACTCCATGCCCTCCAAGGGGAGAGAGCCCGACGTTGTTTCTTATACTATTATCGTTGACGCGTTGTGCAAAGCTCAACGCTTCGACGAGGCTGCTAGGGTTTGGCGTGGTTTGACTGGTAAAGGGTTGAGCCCTGATTACAAAGCCTGTGTTGCTATTGTTGTTGGTTTGTGCGGTGGGGGCCGCGTTGATTTGGCCTACGAGCTTGTTGTCGATGTGATCAAGGGTGGGGTGAAGGTTAATATCTTGGTTTACAATGCTTTGATTGATGGGTTTTGTAGAATGGGAAGGGTTGATAAGGCGATGAAGATTAAAGCGTTTATGAGCGGCAATGGCTGTGTGCCGGATTTGGTTACTTATAATATACTGTTGAATTACTGTTGTGACGAGGGGATGGTGAGTGAGGCCTCGCGGTTGGTGGAGACAATGGAGCGGAGCGGGGTGGAGCCGGATTTGTATAGCTATAATGAGCTGTTGAAATGTTTTTGCAAGGCTAATATGGTGGACAGGGCTTATATGATGCTGGTTGAGAGGATGCAGACCAAAGGACTGTGTGATGTTGTTTCGTATAATACTCTTATCACAGCATTCTGTAAGGTGCGCCGTACTAGGAGAGGTTATGAGTTGTTTGAAGAGATGTGTGGGAAGGGGATTAGGCCAGATATGGTGACGTTTAATATACTTATTGATGCCTTTCTAAGAGAAGGAAGTATCCAAGTGGTTAAGAAACTGCTTGATGAAATGACAAGGGCGGGCATTCTTCCTGATCGTATATTCTATACTGCTGTAGTTGATCATCTGTGCAAGACTGGAAAGGTTGATACGGCTCATAGTGTTTTCCGTGACATGGTGGAGAATGGGGTAAATCCGGATGTAATCTCTTACAATGCACTTGTAAATGGATTCTGTAAGGCTTCTAGAGTTATGGACGCCATGCGTCTATATGATGAAATGCAGAGGAATGGTTTGTATCCTGATGAGGTAACTTTCAAGTTGATAGTTGGAGGGCTTATAAAGGGGAAAAAACTTTCTCTGGCCTGTAGGGTTTGGGATCAGATGATGGAGAAAGGCTTAACACTTGACAGACATCTTTCTGAGACTCTAGTAAATGCCATGCAATCAAGTGATGGCGCATGAACATGGCTCTAGTTTACGTTGTTATCCTCTCAAATTCATGACATTTTTCTTTCAAATGGGAAACCTGACATAAAACATTTTCTCTGGATACAATGTACCAAAGCTTAGCAAAATCGACTTCAAACATTTTCGGCAGGTAATTACATCTGGAAATTGGTTTGTCCTACTTTTATGATGCCCATGGTGCAACCCCATACCTTTTTGTATGTCTATGCTCCCATATACTATGTGGTGTAACACTACTAATTCACAGACCAGCTTCTTGTAAAGGATCCAGACTGAGGGCAGTGCTGTATAGGTTTCTTGCTACCAATGGAAGTAGCGGCTTCTTAGACCTTTTTCTGGAGCAGTATCCAAGTTTCGTTTGATATTGTCAACAAACTGTTCAGTTGGCGGATTGCATTTGTCAATTCAAAATGGAGCATTCAATTATTTTTGGGCCATTGTTATACATAGAGGGCTGTGGCTTTGTTTCTAACTCAGCAGCACAACTGATATCAGTAATTGATGATTTGGTTGAAATCAGTCTAGGAGCCTATTCAAATCCCAATTTTTTCTTCTGAGTTCATGTTGAAGAGGCAGGTTTGAGTTATTCTTATGTTGTCTGCTATTTTAGTAAATCCTTCACCAGTGACAGCTCAGTTCAGACTGATTGGCAGAAACATCAATGATGAATGCCGTATGTCATTTTATGGAACTAACTATTATGGTCCTGTTTCATCAAGATGAAGTTTGTGGTTGCAGAGGATAATTTGAACAATGAAGATTTACATTTATTGGTGATTTCATCTTGTTGTGACCTGGGCCCAGGTCCTTGTTGCCTATCCTAGTGAATTGTTGAACAATGAACTCAGGTTTCATACCATTCTGGAGCTTTTGTTGACAGACCCTCAGCTTCTTATTATTTGAGTATATGTCTGGACATATGTGACTTAGTGGAGAATTGTGGGTGTGGAAAAAAGATTCACTAGGTAGCCTTGTTAGACTTCAAGATTCAAGTTTGTTAGATTCTGGGAAACTGAGATTGGCACAAATTATATATTCTAATTTTGGATTAGCATACAAGGATACGTAATTCTAGGATTACACATTTATATAAAATTTTACATGTTTGACCTTTATTAGCATTATTTTCTGGTAAATTATTATGATGCTTGTGCCTGTGTCTGCAGCATGGAACTTCAGGCTTCTATAAAGAAATGTTACTGTGATCATTACAATTATTCAAAGTATGTTTCTACTTTAATTTCATTCATTTATTAGAGAGCTATGATATTCAGTATGATTTTGTCGACCTTTGCCCGTGCTAACCCCTAATGGAACAACACAAACAAAATATCGTAAGAAAAAAATGGATGTGTGAATCATTTAAAAGGTTGCATAGTGTTTCAGAAGGCTGTTGAGAATCAATGGAGACTGACTGGAAACTGCAATATCTTAAGTTATTTGGTAAATTTTCACATTTGTCAGTGGACTGCTTTATAGTGCATTTATGCGAAAGACTCTTATATTAAAATAACACCTTCTGCAGTTGGCAGTTGTTACATTTAATTAGATAATATCATGGTGCTGTGTTTCTCTGTAGTTGTATTGAACCTAGGGAATTAGAAATGTTTCCACTGCAACTTTGATTATTTATGTTTGATTTGGGAAGGTGGGGGAAGGGGTGATATGTGGTATTAGTCTATGAAACAAAATAAGTATATGATATCAATGTACCTAGTTCATTGCATGCTGGTATTTCCTTGTCAATAGATTCTACCCTAGACGATGTTGAACCTTGGAACAGATTAGCTGAAGGACAACTACAACCAGCACAAAAAGCAATTTGCAGATTGGTTTGATACACAATTGAAGAAATACAGGTAAAGGGGTAAGAGAAAGTACTGGTGAAGAACATAAGTCTGAATAATTGATGATTTTCAGATGGAAGTGAATCATCTAGGGTCACCATCCAACCAACTTCTGGAGTAGGAAAGAAAAATCGGAAATAATTAAGAAAATGCCATGTTGGTCCAAATGTCAGAAAATGTGTCGTATTAAGAAAAACTAGTTTCAAAACTGCTACATTTTAGAGTTCGTTTGGAAAAGTGCAGTATTGAGATTGCATTGACAAATCCTTCATTCATTCACTCACTTTTTTTTGACTGTGTATTAATCAAAGATTTTCATTTCAATGACAAATCTTTCTCCAATGTGGTATCCCAAGTTCTGCATTCAAACATATTATTACACAAATGGTAGAAACTCCTAATCAGCTCCGTTTCTAATATAATCCCAGGCCATCAAAATGACATTGGGCTTCAAATTGTGTGACTATGATATAAGGAAAAGAAATGTATTCTTTCCTGCAGTATTAACATCATCAGACCGGGAATAATCAATTGCGAGGTTTGTAGTGAAAGTTGTGACAAATTTACAGATGAAACAATGTTTGCTTTCCTGCATTTCTTTTGTCGCAGGCTTCTCGCTGAATTTGTATTGAATCCATGTCGAAGTTTTTTACTTTTTAGATTACTTTGTATTTGGGTCCTATACTTTCTTTGACTTCCATTGCTTTAATGTTGGGCATCTAAAGAATATCAAAATCATGTCTCCTTTCGGTTGTAATTTCTTTTATTTAGATCATGTAGAGCATGGGTGCTTGATTTTCCAAGTTGGATCATACTGTTTATAGTAGGCACACATTGTGTGCAATTGAACGCACCTATTAAGTTTTTCTTCACAGAAATATGTTGGCAGCCTAGATATGACTCCAACTGCTGATATTTTGTTCGTGTTATTTACTTTCTGTTTTGAACCGTATATCTTCAAAGTTTTAGGACTATTATACTTTCATTTGACATTTGTGAATATTATTTTATTTTAAAATTGTTTATATTTATTTTTATTTATTAAATATAATATTAAACAAAGTTTTGAAATAGAATAATAATATTCATGAGTGTCAAATAGAAGTATAATCAAAATACATTGTCAAAATGGAAGTATAATCAAAATACATTGTCAAAGTATCGAAGTCCTACTGGCCACATGTTCGATTTTGTACTAGCTACCGGTACCACACACATGCATCATATTACACCTTGAATTCTATGATTTCATGAAAGAATTTATGCCTTTCAAGGATTTGAATTCGATGAGTGTTCTTTAGAATTTGATTTCTCAACGTGATTTACATCCTAAAGAGATGGAATTGGTAATTAATAACACTGCATATCACATTACTTACATCTGTTTTAGAGTGGAAAAAATGTTGAAAAGAAACAAAATGGAGAAAAACTCCTTCTGAACGTTGGATGTTTATCTGGATTTTGAAAATTATAGAAAGTTCAAGGGAACAAAAAACCCTACATTTAGTTTCTCTTTTACGCTTATAATGCTTAACATAACATCCTCTTCCATTCAGGAAATTAAAGAGAAATTCGGGCTGTCTCCCATGTAAAACATAAACCTAATTAAAAATTTATTTTCTTATGTGTGTTGTTAGTCCATAAAATTAAAAATTCAGATAATTAAAGTTTCTTTTTTTTTTAAACTGCAATACTTATTCACTCTCATGATGATGAGAGATTCGATGGAAACAAAATTTAAACCCAACGACAAATTAAAGGTATTTTTAGGTATGAATTTAAATTAAAATAAAATTCAGTCAAGGTAAGTATCGGTGTAACCGAGTTGTTATATTGTGTACTCCACTTATTGTGAACATATAACTTTTAATGTTTTGGAAATATGAAACTGGTTATGTTTGGATGAGGCATGTCAAAGCTGTTCTTATATTTTAACATAAAAATGATTTTCGAATGTTGACTCATAACGAGTTCCTATCGTGAATAAGTTGTTGTTCACTTTGTAAAATGTGCTCGAATTCGCAGTGTGTGCTTTTGGGGTCCACCTATTTTGGACCAAACTAGGGGAAAGGTATCGTCCACAGTGTGTCTCTATATCCATGTTAATTGAGGTACAAGAAACTGAAAGTGTTTGGGAGTTATAAGAATGCAGGCTCTCCCATGGCGTTTGAGCTTCTCTACATCGTTATAATAGCACACCAACAAACTCAGCATCATCACTTTCTCTACATTGTTAAATGAAGAATACAAACATTATGCCCCACATAAGTGTCTTATGTTCGATTCTTTGCCTTTATATGAATCATCCTTGAAGTTAACTTCAAGTCATTCCCATTCCCTTTATATACTTTAATTTTTGATTTACCTTGATTCCTCCTTAATATCATTCTCTCACCACACTTTCGTTTCTCTTCATTTTCCTCACACTTCCCATGTCTCGTCGAGAAACCAACCCTCACTTTTCTCGATCATCACAGCCTGAACTCCTGGTAGATGATGATAAAGAACAACCACATATTCCATTTGGGCCACGCCAAAAACGCCGTGCCCAACCACCCCCTCAAGTAGTAGCAGCTGCACCCATACCAGAAGCATTATCACGACCTCAGAAAAACGAAGACCGTGTTCCATTACGACCACCACCTCAACACGAAGACCATGTTATTCCATCACAACATTCGCAAGAGCCACGCTCAAAAAGAAGTCCCAGTAAGTTTCCAACAAATCAAGGTCTGCGACCGCTGAAGTCCTCAAAGGTAAATTTCCAAGAGCCACCTCCCTCCGCCAGTGCCCCTCCACCGCCGCCACCCTCCGACCATCCTCCGGCGCCACGCCGTAAGCCCCTCAGTTATCCCCGCCACAGCGGTATAAAGTTGCCGGAGGAGCAAAAGTCTCAACCTTTGACATGGTTAGGTGCGTGCTTGTGCGTAATATTCTGGCTCATCATAATCATAGGAGGGTTGATAGTGCTGATAGTGTACTTTGTTTTTCGCCCACAAAGTCCTCATTTTGATGTGTCTAGTGTGACCTTAAACGCTGCATACCTTGATCTTGGGTATCTTCTGAACGCTGATCTAACCATGCTGGCTAACTTCACAAACCCAAACAAGAAGGTTCATGTGGATTTCAGCTCTGTCATCATCTATCTCTACTATGGAAGCACCCTCATTGCCACACAGTATGTTGAACCGTTCTCTGCTGCGAGGCTTCAATCAAGGTTTGCGATGATCCACATGGTGTCTAGTCAGGTTCAGCTGCCATTGAAAGAAAGCCAGCGTCTTGTCAAACAGATGGAGGGCAATGGCGTGATTCTCGAAGTGAGAGGAGTGTTTCGTGCGAGATCCAAATTGGGAACCATTTTGAGGTATTCGTATAATCTCTATGGCCGTTGCAGCGTCATGCTAACACGTCCTCCTGATGGCATTTTGCTCAAAAAGAAATGCAGAACGAAGCGCTGAAACAATCTTTTTTTTTTTTTACACCAGATTTTATGATATACTTGTGTCGATGTTTTTCTTTTTAGTGCTTCAGAATTCGGGGGTTTTGGTCTTCTTGATTTGCCTATTCCTCCTCCAAAAATAACATGTTCAAAGGTTAGCCTTTTTCCCATCCCCGTTTTGTTTCTTACTTTTTTCTTCTGGAAAACTGTTAGAGATTGTTATAAACTAATAACACCATTCTTAACATTAGTTCATAGTATGAAAAGTAGTATCGGTTACTTAAGGATGCATGTTTTTTTGGAATTTTCTCTCTGGGTATGATCAAATTACGTATTTAATGTAGTTCCAACAATGAAAAGGAAGCCACATATGTAGCTTTCTACTAATTAAACCAACCAAAGCAAAAATTGTTTACAGTTTGGTCTTTTAATTTTTTTCGAGCTGATTGAAGTGTGCAGATGAGTTTTTGTTTGGCTTTAAGTGATAATAACATTATATGATAGTCATCTTATTTATTCTATTATAATTTATATCCCAACTATCAAACCTAAGTCTTATAAGTTGAATAATTATTAAAAGATTAAAACTTTATTTAAAATAAGTGAATTCAGGTCCTTATAATTAATTACTTTCATTTATTATTAATTAGTACAGAAAACAAATTCATCTATGTAGGATTTAGTTCTTCGATAAAAATAAATAAAAAAAGGACGAAAAATGAGAGAAAAACCCATTGTGTTATTTGAATATTGTTGACATATTAATATATACAGTATTAAAAAAACATTATTCATTTCAATCTGAGAATACCTTTAATTAAATTAAATTGAATAAGATTTGATATAATATAAACTAAAAAATAATTGCAGTGGAATCACAAATCCCTCGTTTGATTTGTATCCTTCAAGCAAAAATGAGTTACCGACCCATCCCAAGTAAATATATCACTCGTGGATTAACCTTTGTATTACTCGTGTTAATTAAACGCCTAAGGTTATTGTTACCATCTATTTTCTTGTAACTCGACAATTACATGAAGGATAACCGTTCCAACCCTTTACTTCAGGAGATGATAATTTGACATAAACATTACATAACTTTTTTAAGAAATAAATTTAGAGCTTAACTCAATTTTATAAAATAAAATTTCTATTCATTTGTATACTACGGTCTCTTTCCATATCTTGTAAAATAGATTATAATATATAATTTTTCTTATTCATTCATGATTTTGTTTAACTCACGCCAATCATTTATTCTTGTCTTACTTACAACATAGGTAGTTAAACAGATATAATGGAATCAAGATCCTCCCGAGTGCTAGTTTCTCTCTTTAGCGAATGTGTGAACCTTAAGACTAATCTAAAGGATTTCTTTAAATCTAATGTCATCAAAGTTTAAGGGTTGAAAAAGTCATTACCTTTTAATTTAGTGACGTTTGTTTAGAACAATTGTTGGAAAACCTTCAATAGCAAAATAAAATGTTGGATCTACTTGGTACACAAGTAGAAATCAAGGTAATAAAATCATAATTTAATTAGTAGAATAGCATTAAATGTACTATGTAAGGAAAATTAAAATTTTGGGAATTTATTATCATTCAAACCACATCGTGCTAGGGAGAGGCTAATGAATCCATTGATCTCGCAAAAGCAGAATTAATGCTGACTTGCTCAATGGAAGAAATGGGCAAACAGAAGCTGACAAGGGCTATAACTCAATCGACAACTAGAACTTAAGAACATTCCCAAACCAATAAGATAAATATATTAAGCTGATACCGAAGCTATGTTTACGCAGACGTGTAAAAATTTCATTGGCAAACAAATCTATACCATTCCATGAGTGTAATGCAATGTCAATGTATTTGTTGATTGCTTTCACGGAATGGTCGTACAAAACAACCAAAATGCAATAACAAGTTACTCAAGCCAGAAACAGCAGCAACATCTTAAGTGAGAAAACCTCTAAAGCGAAGAAGTAAAGATGCATTTATGTTAATTAAAATTAAACTGTCTTGGCGAACTTAACCTACTTTAACTCGAGTGAACGCACCCTCACTTGTATACTTCAGAGACTTTCTCACTTTACAGGACCCTAATGCTAAAAACCAATAACCACCGTGGCTGGCATTTTAAGTGATGGTATGTTGATGGATAACTACAATTTGTAACATGAATCAAAAGAAATCAACATAGATACACAAAAGAAGATAAAAAAGAAAGAAAGAAAAGACAAGAAAAGACCCAACTATAACAGAGGTTCAGAAAGCTCCATTTCATTAGAAGCCCCCTGTTGTGTAGCAGGTCGCTGCTGAAATCCAACGAAGTCCATGCCAAGCCACTGCCATGGCCAACACACATACCTAGGCCGATTTTGGCCCTTTGAATCTTCCCTGTTTTCAATGTCTTCGAGCTGATGAGTAAGCTCCTCAACTCTGTCTCTTAGTCTAGATGACCTCAAGTCAGCTAACTTAAGAGACTTTTCTGCTGCATCTCTGGCCGCCATCGCAGCAGCAGCTGTCTCTTCTTTGAATTTTAGTTTCTTCTCTGATTCTAACATGGATTGCTTTGACTCTTCAAGTTCCTGCTTAAGTGCTGCCAACTGCAGGTTTGCAGACAACAACATGACTAAGAATATTCAATGAAAACATACAGCATTAGAAGTCAAACAAGATCCACCAACAGGTGGCTTTATATTATCTCAACTTAAAATATTAATATGCTGTAGTTACAGAAATGTATTTCTCAGCGACACCATAATTCTAGAGAGCAATGGCAGCATCAGACAATGGATGCACAGAAAATTTTTCCAGCAAAGGAATTCAAGGAAACAAGATATCAATCCACATAAACTATTCTTGCACTTTCAATACAAAATTTAGGCTTGCTCGGTTTGAGAGAATGCTCCAGTTTGAGAAATCAGGAAAAAGAAAAAGTGAATGATGTAACGTTCTATGAAATAACTGAAAATAATTCGGAAAGCATCTTGCTAATTAAATCAAACAGCCTCTTTAAGTTCTTGGAGTAAATAATCAATGACGTGGTAATAAAGAATTTTCAGGTTTCTAGATTTTTTTGCTGTGCCCATTCTTTTAAATACAACCCTTTATCCTACTTAAGTGATGTTGAGTACATGAATCACACAACATCGATTCAGCACGACTAAAACCCAAGACTTCAAAAATATTGTTTAGCATGAGATCTTCCTTGATGACTTACTCCAACGCTCTTTATTTGTCTCCCTCTCCTTTTCATGGGACTATAAAACATACAATTTCACAATTCTGTGTTCAAACTACCTTAAAGTATTGTCCATTTTCTTCAATTGGTGCTACACCGAAATTTTCTTATATATATAATCACTCCATATTTCATCGTTGCTTGTATAGCTAAACATCCATTTTAACATCATGTGTTACCCACCCTTTCTCTCGTGTAGTATAGCTGGAAATACAGTAGTACAATAAATTTGGCTGCAGGTTTGATAGGTACTTTGCAATCAATAACATCCTCAGTAATTTCAAAATCATTTTGTATTATTAAACAATGAAATGCTATCCCACTAGATGATATCAGCTACACGGATCACAGAACACCCTTTGGCTAGGTTAAAAACCAAAGTGTTAGTTAGAGATCCCATATAATTAAACTAAGAAACCTCTCATTCTTCTAAATAAGAAGTTGAAATTTAAATTTCAGCACAATAAAGGAAATGTTATAGCTCTTCATTATTAGAGACATTAACTGCAAAAAAAGAGACAAAATTAAGGAATAGGAAAATGTGGACGACTTTCATTCCAGCCAAAGGCTCCTTAACAACTCAGCGGGTACCATTTGCAACCATTTTAACAATCCAAACATCTCACTGGACTCGGTCACAAACAAACTAGCAACTACTGTGGTTTACATGATTGGTTAAGCCATTCTCCTTGAAAATCCTAATCCTAAGCCTGCACAATATCCATGCATTAAACCCAAAGGTTCTTGCATATGAGCGAACGTATGTAATCATTTAAGCTTTTTAGATGGTTCATGACTACTAGCTACAAGCTACTAGCTATTACATTTGAGGTCCATCTGTTATTTGTTTCAAAGATGGGTAGCTCCACCCATGTTCTTGACAGCTGGGGGTCTCAAGTCGGAGTTAAGGAGGAGAGTTGTGCTAGGCCCTCAATGACCAAGATAAAACATTACACCAAACATGTTCTAAAGTAGGGTAGAATTGATTTTGCTGAATGTAACTAGGATGTGTGATCAAATTAATATAATTCTTATATTTACATTGGAACATGTGTTTTCAATTGGAAAATGCTAGGATTATTTTTCAACAATAAAAGAAAGGGGATGATGAACAGTAAAATTTGAAGACCTGACTTCCTCATTGCACAATCAAAGAGTAGAAAAGCTCACACCGACTAGAGATATAACTAAATTGTGATATATAAGTGAAAACAATTATAAATTAGTTTTGTGATATCAGAGTTATGTCTAAAACCCACTTCCTAAGTCCAGTCTATACAAGGGAGTATTAGATATCTCAGAGATACAGCAAAATAATAGTATACAAGTGGTTGGAAACCTCATCTTGCATTGTAGGATTGAATTAAGCCTAAATCCATTTTCTAAGATAAAGTTTCAACTAGCACCCAAAATATCGTAAATTAAATTTCAAATGCATTTTAAACTCTAAGCATATTGGGTAAAGTAGAACAAAAATCGGTCACATCCTTTACCTATAACAAGCAAGTCTATGAACATTTGTAAAATAGATAGCATACCTGTGAGACAAATTCCTGTTCAACACCTCTGCCTGCATCAGCCTCTTGTTCTGCTGCCACTTTCCATCTGTTAATTTCCTCTTCAGCAGCAGCGATGTCCGTCATTAGCCCTTCAATCTGTATTACAAATAGGCCAAGTTGGTACCTCGTGACAGAAGTATAAACAATCAAATGTCCCTAACAAATTATCCATGGACTAAGGGGTATACACAAACAACAAATTCTACATTCGACAAAAATACCTATATAAGGATAAAAGTGCCAATGATTAAGGAACTATATCAAATTAAACTTATATAAAACACAGTCAAGCTTACATTATCATTTGCCACCCTCTCCTTTTCTTCAAGTTCCTCTATCCGACGCATTCTTTGGTCAAGCTCCTTGGCCTGAGCTTCTATATGCTGCTTAAGTAAGCTCAACTCTGCCCTTAATGCAGTCAAGCAATATGCAAAGAAAAAAAGTTATGATGTCAACACAACTGGAAATTGTAAACATGCAAGTTTTTCAGTCGACTGTCAGTGGTATCAACAGGTATGATTTCCGTTCAACAAACTTTAAACTAGATGAATATCAAACAACTGCGATTTAATTCTATTGTTTGTCGTATACCTTAATTCACCCACTGTATGCTTCAGCTCAATGATCTCAAGCTGAGATGCCTTAACAACATCCTCCAAAGCACCAGCCTGCACACAATGCGTTCATAAAGAATTCATGAAGGAGTCTTCAAAATGCAAAATACTAATTTCATTAAAAACTAGAGAGTAATGGATGCTTAACCAAAGAGTATATTTCATCCTCTTCTTTTTCCGTTCTATCCAACTTCTCATTTGAAGCTGCAACTTTTCCATCTCCAAGAAGCTTACTGAATTTGAAATCTATTCCAGCCTCCCTCAACCCGTTCTCTGCAGCTTGAAAAAGCTCACTCTTTCTGGATGATGGATCGATTGCCATCCTCTTGGACAAAGCACTTCGAAGCAAAGAACCAATTTGATCCTTCTCTCTAACCAACCGAGCCACCGTCTCTTCTAAACTTTTGATCTCACTATTTTTCTCTTCGACCACATCCTTTGCTTTCTGAACAACAATTTTAGTCAACTCATAAATGGATTCCATCCCAGCCAAAGAGGCACGTATATTCTCCTCAACGTCTGTTTCTTGCGGAACAAACAAAGATTCAGATAGCTCCTCGGTGCCACCATCATCAATTATCTTAACAACACTGCAAATCTGGTTATGAATTTTGGAAACAAGACTCAACTGGTCAATCAACAAAGGTCTCTGGGATTCTATCCGAGACTCCAAACTACTCAACTTGTCCTCACACTCACCAACAAACTCCTTCAACTGCAAAGCCTCACTTTGCTCCTTACTCAAATTCTCCGCAACCTCATTAAGCCTCTTGTCCCTAACAGCCAAATCCCTCTCCAAATCCTCAACAATCGAAACGTTCTTCGCAACCTCATCCCTCAAGCCACTAATCGTGGCCTCAAGCTGAGAAACCTCAATGGCAATCTCATAATTCCGCTGCTCCATTTGCTCTCTGGCCTCGTTCCTAGCCTTAACAGCCGCCTCGTTCTGCTTCAAAAGCTCCTCCACAATCTCGTTCGCGCGCTTGATGATACCGTACGCCACCGCCGCCATTCCGGTATATTTCTGCGACCTCGGAAGCGGCAGCGCGCTGCCGGCGAAGTTGCTCACCTTCGCCGAGATCTTATCCATGCCGGTGACGAGCATGTGGCTCGAATTCCCAATCTCCGATCGCAGCGCGTCGCGTTCCTTCGCCGTTTCTTCCAGTTGCTTCTTATTCTCTTCTAGTTGCTTCGCCGTCTCCTCCTTCTCGCGAACGGCGTCGTCTCGCAGGCGGCCAAACTCATCGCGCTTCTTTATAGCCTCGTGAGCCAGCGTCTTCAATCGGTTGAACGAAACCTGCAATTCCGACTTCGTATTTTCCGCGGCAACGCGCGCTTGCCGCTCCCGATCGAGTTCTGCAAGAACCTCCCGGAGTTTCTCGACGGAGACATCATCCGAGGAGGGAGCCTTCGTCGCTACGGGAGTCGGATCACCTCCGTCGTCCTCGACGTCACTGAGTACCGCATCGGAATCTAGGTCGCCGGCGCCGGCCATTTAATTTAATAACATATATATAACACAACTATTTATGTGATGATAAACCCTAGAAATTGGAGCGACGCAATATTGATGGAGTAGTAAGTAGAAACTATAATATAATGTGAAATCGTCTTCAACTATGGCTTATTGTTTCTGATGATCATAGATTGACGAAGAAACACCGCCACAACGTACCTACCAGTCAGGCTCTGAAGAATTTAGGAATTTCCGATTGAGAATTTGTTTATGTTTTAGAATTTCAAATCAAAATTAAAGGTGCTCAAATAAAACCATTGATTATTGATTATTTTGTTTTCTACTTGATGAATGTGTAATTGGTGAGAATAAATAAATATATTTAAAATGGAAAAGAAAAGAAGGTAACATGGGTTGGGATTGGACGGGCCTGATCTAGTGAGGATGGCAATGGTGGGCGCGAACACAGCGGATTGGAGTGATAGTAGGTGGAAAGAAAGAACGAAAGAAAAGTTGGTTTACGAGGATGCGAGTGTGAATGACTAAATGAGGAAACGTGCGTTTGGGGGGAGAGTGCTCGTTCATATCACGGAACGCATAATCGTTTCCAGTAAGGAATATTAGGTTTAATCGTGACATTTATTCGTAATTTTTTTTTTAATTATTTATAGTTTTGATTTTGAATTTTGTTACAGAATTTTGACCTCTTAGTTTTATTAAACATAACAAATGGTGCTGTTATTTTGTTTTAATGATTTTTTTTTCTCAGAAATAAATAATAACAATTACGTAATTATCCGTAGGGAAAAAGATCCCAACAAACCTGAAGAAATTGAAGGCGAATTTGCCTATGAGTGCGTTTGACTTATATTTTTAATTTATTTTTATATACAAAATATGTTCCAGATATTTTAATAAAAGAAACTAAAAAAAAGTAACTTATTTTATAAAATAAAAATATTAAAGACTTAATCTTTTCTTGTTGAGGCTTAATTTATTTAACTGATATTATATATAAAAAAAATCAGTCAAATTTAAAATTATTTTTTGTTCTTTTACATTTTTATTTTCCTGAAAATTACATGAAATTAAGTTATGTTACTGAAATGATCAAACATCTATTATAAAACTAATAAACAAAATTACTGGGGAATAGACTCAAATATCCCAACCTGAAATCATGACAAATTTTTCAATTTTTTTTTTTCTTTTTGGTTATTTCACGTTTGTTTGATTATCCCGCCTCTGATCTTTTTCTCAAATTACGAATTGGTTACGCTATTTTTTTTTTTAATGAATTAAGTATGCTTTAGTTTTTCGAACTTTATTCAAAATTAAAATATTTCTTTATAATTTTTCTTTATCTGAAATTTTAATATATTTTGGTCTTAAATTTTAAAAATAAATGAATACAGTTCTTTTAATCTAATTATGTTAATTTTTCTTGACGTGTCGAACGTTTTTCATGTTAGTATTGGAGTTGTTTACACTATTTGACACATTCTCGATTCAATATCTATTGAGGAATACGTTCGACACCTCAAAAAAAGTAAATGTAATTGAGTTAAAATGACTATATTCATTCATTTTTTAAGTTTAGGGACCAGGACCAAAATATATTGAAGTTTTGGACATTGACGAATTCCAATTTTGAATCAAAGTTCAAGGACTAAAAACATACTTAATCCTTTTTTTTATTCTCCTTTTCCATTTACTCCACTAGTTTTATGGTCTTTTTCCCCTTCCCCCGACATATTCCCCTCCTCTAATCTTATTTTATTCATTTATTCAATCTCACTATCTTCTTTCTTGCCACCCTTGCCATAGGGTTTTTCTTCTTTTTTCCTTTTAAGTTTCAGATATACTATGTGTTTAAAGGTTGAATTGTCGGACATGGAAAGGAGAGGGCAATTGAACATGATTTTGACGATTAAAGGTTGGAAGGTTCAACTTTTGATCGGACAGCGATTTCTTCATCGAAGACCTTATTCTTCTTCATCGTCAAAGGTTCTTCCTATACATCTTCTTCATCAAAGGTTAGGTTTTCTTAATTTGATTTTTGTCTTTTCATTTATATTCTATGTATTTTGAGTTTTTGGATTGAGTTTCTTCTTCTTCTTATTCTTTGTTCTAACAGATACTCATCCTTACCATTCTTAATTTTTTATTGGGTTGAGTTTCTTATGGATATGTGAAAGTAAGCATCAAAGGTTAAAGTTGGTACACACTAGTACAAACTGAATATATTGCGGCGACACAAATACACACTAGTTAGCTATTAAATCAATAGTTTAATAAATAGTTAAATATATTTTAAATCCTTACACTATTACATGAAGTTGGATTTCACTCTTTTCCAAACACTGATATTGTTTTGTCTCAAACTTTAAAAGTTAATGGATGTAATCCTGATCACTAAATGACGTTAAAAATATGCTAATGTAAAAGACTATGTTGCCACATGTGTAACCACTTCAGCATATGACATATATGGTAATGTTGTGTAACATTCCATTTAAATAATAACATAATTAAATGAAATCTTACACAAGATAATATAAAGAGACAAGTTGCGGAGTATAAGGTCACTCCTTACAGTTATTCAAGGTACTTAAAAGAAAATATTAAAGCTCACTACAGTGCCGACAACCCAAAAGGAGTAAGAGATAGTCAGTATTCGAAATAAAGTCTTAGGGACAATACAATACACGGGCCTTAGCCCTAAAGAAAAGCCCAAATAAAACGTGAAGTTCAGCCCAAGTAGACTATGCAGCAGAGTCATCTCTCCTGTTGACTACGAGTACCTCTCGCATCTGCTCCCATCAATAAATTGATGATCATCGTAAAGGTAGAAGAACAAAATACAAGGCAATCAAACAAGCAAAGGGTAAGCTAGAGCCCAAAAGATTTCATCATGCAATCAGATATACTTTCACAGTCCAATATACACAGATCATCCAAGCATGTTATGACCTTCAAATCAATACACTAAGACTCGACTCGACTCATCCAGATACATATAACCTGGTCGGATTCAGCGGATGCTTGCACTTGTGGTGGATACTCTGCTCACCCCCGAGCTATGTGTTACAAGTGTTACAATGAATTAATTCCCTCACACACAAGGTTAGCCCTTAATGAGTTTCAGGCCTCCTGCTACTCTCACCACAGGAGTCAGTCCGCTCTAAGTGAGACTAACTGACTCCTTAGAGTGTCAGAATGCAATCCTTACCTTGAATCCTTACCAAGTTATATAGATGGGGCACCACCATGGACACCCACTAACAGGGGCCATGGAATTGTGTCCCGACTATTGAAGCACGACCAGGAAGTCTCACCTAGAGACTCATGGATTTACGTACTGACAACATACCAATCACATTCCAAACAAACAAATAATATTGATCATCCATTTAACACCTCACGCCATCCTTTGTAATTCATCCTAATGTTGATTTCATACCATCCCATTCTTCTCAATTCGGGGATATAGAACTTCACCTCATACCAATACCATGTCATCAATGTAACATTATTGTTCATACCGAATTCATGACCACATATATAACCAACCATTTCATTGAAATCGCATGTCAAAATTTATCCAAGTTCATCATTCACAATCCATGAATCACATCACTCATGCAAATTCATTCATCTCATACTTTATAAATGCATACCAAGACATACATATATCACAAAATAGTATTCATCCCAAATAAATGAGTGCCAACATTTAAGTACTTTCAATTCCATACAATCAAGCACAACCCATAACCATAATTCTTACACCAAAATTCCCGAGAAAATTTATTATCACGAAACCAAAATCATTGCAGTAATGCGTGACACATTTATGAAGCTACAGACATCTAATCGACGATCTAACCAGTTAAACCATAAAATAGCATGTTATGAACCACATGTCAAAATTTGAGCTCAATCCAACGGTTAATGAGTCGGGAAAGTCAATTTTACTAAAACTGCGCATATTAGAAAAATACATCGTTGCCCAGCGACTGTGCGACGCATCAGAATACGAGAAATGACGTCAAACATCACAGTTTCATTAATATTTGAACCCCTAACTCAGAAATATACCAAAACTAACGGTTTCCAATCATTTAAGCATAAAACAGAAACAAAAACAAACCACATGTTTCAAAAACGCGAAAAAGAACCTAGCTTCCCTTACTTGGAAAAGGGCTAATATTGGACTTCGACTCTTAAGCCAGCAAAACCAGTAGCTCCAAGGACAAATCTATGAACTGAAACAGTGGCACGACAAAGGAGATTGGATTCATCCCCACGAAAACAACTTAGAAAGGCTAGGTTCGAGAACTAACTTACGTGAACGGGAGACGGAGGTTGAGCTCACTTGAACTCGGGTAAATCTCCAAACCCTAACAAAGGTTCTGTGGAGAGAAAATGGGTGAGTTAGGGCACTGATTTTTCAGAATGACTTGCAATTGAGGAACCTTGGCTGCTTTAGGGGCTTTGGCACCATGTGGACCAGCCCTTTAGGCCCAACAGTGTGACAGCCCTTAACATTAGGGCACTCAATAAAAGTGGATCTTATTTGTCACATCAACAAATCTTTAATATTGTTTGGTCACAAAAATCACATTCACTTAAAAATGAAAATGGTCTAAAGTTTGAAACAGAGCCAAACTTTAATTTCATAAGAAATTAATGACTAAAAATATATTTACCTTTTTAAAAATATTATAAATATTTTACTTTTGAACATATATAAAAAATAACATGGATTATTTATTTTTTAAAATAATTATCAAAATTCACTCCATTAAACTTAACATAATTTTAAATATCTTAAATAATAATTAAAATTTGAATAAAATGACATGTAAAATATTAAAAATAAAAGTGAATTCAATTTAGAATGA
>Ga0214545_1006400_pt1 | contig 20524 bp, 15 predicted proteins | sample CNSS4metaG_FD_160064 | JGI IMG/M metagenome (GOLD analysis project Ga0214545, IMG submission 160064) | Root nodule microbial communities from cowpea collected in UCLA plant growth center, Los Angeles, California, USA - CNSS4 | ecosystem: Host-associated > Plants > Roots > Nodule | place: USA...
GAAGACTTCAAGTGCATATCTAATCACGCCCACAACTTAACACTAATGTTGCACCCAAAATCTTGTTGCTCATCCTACATTGAACACCACCAATAAGTACTCTGCCACTTCATTCACGAGAACTCGAAAGTCTCGAAGTCCAATACTTCTCTATTTCATCTACTGTTCTTCTAGGAATTCTTCCAGCAATCAAAGACCACCTAAAAACAATTTACTACACTTCTTAAAAAGGGTTTTCGAGGAATTATCGGGGGTTTTTGGAGGTTTTTGGAGGTTTTTGGAACCCCAAGCATTATCGGGGGTTTTTGGAACCCCATGCATTATTGGGGGTTTTCAGAACCCCAAGCATTAATGGAGGTTTTCGGAACCCCTAGCATTAATGGAGGGTTTTAAAACCCCGTGTATTAATGGGGTTTTCAAAACCCCAGGTAAGTTGCGCTACTTCCAGAGGTTGCTAAAAACCCCGGTAATCCGTTAGCCACGCTTGCTCTTCTGGGGGAATTTCAAACCCCTGGTAAAACCATTAGTGGGGGTTAAAACCCCCAGAAATGCCAAATATAACCCCCACTAAAAATAATTATTTTTGTAGTGTATATTTATTGAAAACAAGAATTTTTCTTTTTAAAGATCTACAGTGTATTATTTAAAGGTTTATTATTTTTATAAAAAATTCAAAATATTTTATGACAAAATATCTTGTTTAGATAAAAAGAAAACTAAAATTATAAATTTTTTAATAATGATATGATTACTTAAATTAATTTAAATTTTACGTCAAACGTAAGAAGTACAAGTTTTCTAAACTTTTCATATATTAAATTTAGTTATTATTTTTCTTCATATTATTATCTTGAAAACAGTTTTTATCGTAAGGTGATTTTGACATTAGACTTGATAATATTTTTTTTAATTGAGGTTCACAAGATCTTTTACAAAAACATTAATGATTACTTTGGTTGACATTGCCAATTATTTTTCTTTTCCAATATAGATTAGGATTATTTTTATGTTAAGTTAATTAGATTTTTCTTAGTCAATGTTAATTATTTTCAATTAATATAATTTGTGGTTTCTTTCAACTGACATAAATTAGTTCTTAACTAATATTAATCCATTTTTACAACCTACATTAGTATGTTTATTCCGATCATTATCAAACATTATTATTTATCTACGCCAATAATATTATTTTTAGGCAAATATAAATCAAAATTTTATCATCAATTGTTAGGGATATATATAAGTTTTGTCAACTTTTAATCGAACTTTTTGTCACCAACATCTAAGACCATTTTGGATGTTAGCAAAAAATAAAATAAAATAAAATGGTAGATCTTAATCAATTCCTTTACTAGAACAAAACATGTATCTAGTGTCGTCTTTTAGCAAAAAACAATGTGAAATAGCTATAAGTGTTGGATTTGCGTCGAACACATACGTTACTCTAAAATTGTGGACACTAATATATTAGCATAAGTTTTTAAAGAATTGACTTTAATTAAGGTCACCTAAGTCAACACCAGTTTATCATTAATTTAATTAGAACATTTTAACATTAGTCTGATCGATGATAATTCATTTTTATTTAAAATTTATTAAATTTAGCCTCAGTACTAAGTAAAATTTATTTTTAATATTAATTTACTTTGTGTCATTTTCGTTTACACCAATGACAATAAATTTATAAAAATAAATAGTATTCAAATAATATAAACGAAGAAATTAGAAAAAAAAAGATAATAGATAAAAAAAAATAATGATAGATGAAGAAGATGAATATGGATGAAGAAAATGAGTATGAATGTAGGAAATAAGTAGAAGAATGTGGAAAAGAAAAATAGGAAAAAATATAGATGAAGAAGAAATGTGTAAATGAAAAAGATTAATATGCACGAAGGAGATAAATGTTGATTTGGATAAAAAGGATGACAACTACACTATATGTACAAGGATTCACTTTCACCAGTTTTCCCACTCAATGTTAAGTAAATTCACGTAATAATATATGGCAATGCATGTGAGTGGCTATTATATGGATTATTTGGAGACATAGCAATAACATCATTTTTAAGGGTGCAAAACTTGATGTAGATGAAGTATTCTCTTTAGCACAAATCAAAGCTTGAGCTCGGATAACCAATAAATATGCTAAAGCAACATTTTCATTAGGACTGGACAAAATAAACCAAACTGCACTGTACTATCAAAAACTGCACTGAACTAAAAAATTGTTCGCATGAACTGCACTAAACTGAAAAACAGTTCAGATGAACTGAACTGAACTGTTATTCTTAAAAATAAATTGCACTAAACTGCACTGAACTGCACTATAATATAAACTGAATTGAACTGTTATAAACTGATCTGTTTTATGAACTACACTATGCCAGAACTGAATTGCACTATTTTTGAACTGAATTGCACTAATTTTTAACTTAACCACACTGTTTTTGAACTGTTTTTGAACCAAATTGCACTGATTTTGAATAAACTTCACTATTTTTGAACTAAATTGTACTATTTTTGAACCGGATTGCATTGATTTTGAACTGAATTGCACTATTTTTGAACTGAATTACATTATTTTGAATCGAATTGCACTAATTACATATGATTGTACTACACAATAATAATCTAAAGTTTATAATTTGAAAGTGCTTAGGAAATAATACTTGAAATATGCATCATACTTTAATACACCAATTAACGTTTTTATAATTTTTTATTTATATTAAAGTTTTCCATAACATAAAATGTAATTAAAATATTAAAATTAATATAATAAATATAAATATCGGTGTTAACTTATTTTTTATATTTTAAAATTTTATGTAATATTATTTTTTAGTTTTACCATGTTTATTATGTTGCGTCAAATTTTTTAAAATGATTTATTTTAGAAAATTCTCAAAATTAATATTTTTTTAACATTTGTATTCATTAATATTTGTGTGAAAAATGTTCTAGAAATTTTATGAAGTTCTAAAATATATTTCGTGAAGCAATAAATCAATAACTTTTTATATTTTTTAAGAATTTTTTAAAATAAATTCTCTTTAAAAAAGTTGACGCCACATAATAAATATTTTAAAACTAAAAAATAATATTACATAAGAATTTAAAATAAAAAATACGTTAGTACCAATATTTATATTTATTATACTAATTTTAATATTTAAGTTACCAAAAACTTTAATATAAATAAAAAATTATAAAAATGTTAGCTGTCACAAAATTTAATTTTTAAAAATAACTTATGTAAAATCATAACATAAAAATAACACTACATAAAAATAACATTACATAGTAAAATTCATTCAAAATAAAATAAGATTTTGAATTAATTTATAATTTTTTTAATAAATTAATTATAAATATTTTATATTTTTCTCAAAGAAAGAGTAAAGAAAAAAATTAAGACAAAATAAAATAAATATTTCAATATGAAAGAGAAAGACAGAAAACACATAAGTCCAATTCTTATCCTAATACCAATATTTTATTTGATGTATTTTGCTCTTTCAATGTACTATAGCTCAATAGTTAACTTAGTTAACTTAACATAAGTTTAGTTTCTTAAAACTGAACTATTTTATAATACAGTTCAATTATTATTATGAATAATTTAGTATATTTTAGTTTAATATAGTACAATTAACTATAGTTTAGTAAATTATGCCCAGCCCTAATTTTCATATTCTTATTTGTGCATGATGCTAATTATATGGAATCGTTAGGGTGATGGAAAATATACAAGTTCTATATCTGATTTGGGAGTGTGTCTAAGTCACCTTGGGTTGCAGGTTTCAGTTCTAATTCCTTAGGTGGACGACATTGCTTTAGGGAGGACGAAAGGTTAAGGAGTGCTTAATGAAATTTACATATGCATGTCTATATTTATGCCAATGGAATAGAGTTTCATGACAAACTCTTATTAATGGAGCTTTAATACATGCGAAGAAATTTGTGAAAACAAAATATGTGTATACGTTATTTTATGCTTTTTCTAATTGGGAATGTCTTTGTTAAGTGGGTAAACAAAATGATTGAGCATATATCATATAGTAGGTGAATGTGCTATGTTTCGATCTTCATAATTTTTTTTTATTTGTGTTTCCTTGGACGAGAGTTGGGACGATTCTATTGTTACTATTTAGTATGTTTGTTTTTGTTAATAAAAAATAGTAATGATATTTTAACAACCAACTTTTCACAACTTCTCTCACTACCTGACGTGGCAGTGAGAGATTTTAATTTTTTTCACGTAATGTTGTTGTCTGAAGGAAAGTGTGATTGGTGGTTTGAAGAAGTTACAGGAGTGAAGTGTAGAGCAGTTACGCTATTTGGTAGAAAAACTCCCTTGGCATTGGAGTTGAAGGTCATCCCTTTCTCCTGTAAGTGAAACCCCATTTTCGTTTTCAATTGCTTTCATTCCATTGTTGGCGAAAGTTGAGGTGGTGGAGGTCATGTGGGTTGAGGGAGTCGCTGAAGCTGGGGGTGGGTAAATCCTGTTCTGACCCTGGGTTGTTGTCGTTGTGATTTATGTTGGAAAGGCGCCATTTTTTCACTGGTGTTGTTACTGGTTTGAGTGTTGGAGGAGCTGCATTTGGTCTCTGTTTTGAAGGAGTTTTTGCGTTGTAAGTTAATGATTCATTCCACATTTCTCTATTTGGTTGGGTTGGTGGGTTGTGATGTAGTTAGGATATTTTTTCTGAAATGGGATTTCTGATTTGGTTTAGAGTTGATTTATATCAATGTTGGAGTTATTTGGTTATTATTGTGGAAGAAAGATATGAGGTTACTTGTTGGGTTTTATTTTTGGTCCGTTTGTGCGTGTTGGTTTTTGGTGTTTGTTATGTGTTACTGAGTTGGTTTTTTTTCAAAGTGAAATGGCTGGAAAACGCAAAAGGAATGCATCATCACAGAAATTGAAGGAGGATGTCAATAGAGGAGAGTCATCTGTTAGCACAAGGAAAAAAGGATGTCAATAAAGGCACCTGGTAGCAAAAAAAAAAAAAGCATCTGTGAGTGATGCCAAACCTTGTGATAACAAAGAGGTAACTTAAATGATTAATGTATATATGCATTAAAATTGGTATATTTGTTACATTACTTAATATTGTGTTAATTTGAAGTTGAAATATATTTTATTTAGGTCCGCATTGAGCACCGCTGCCAGACCAAATACATTGTTGAAGCAAACGCTTTACTTAGCAGTAGTCACCGTGGCATTATTGAATTGACCCCTTTTTCATCATGCCTAAGGATAAAGAAAGAGCTGAATATCAATTGTGCTTTGCTTAGAGAGGTTTTGAGTCGGTGGGTTCCTGCTAGGGAATTCATCCAAGTTAGACAACAGTTGGTTAAGTTAAGTTGTTTAGACGTGAGCATATGTTTGGGCTTAAGTGTTGGGGGTGATGATGTTGTTTTTGATACTGAGTTGTGTGGGGAAGTTGGTTTGCTATTTCCTTCAAGGGAAATAAAGGTCAGGGACATCATTCAGAGGATGCGTGATTTGGTTGGTGAGGCCAATAATGTGGAAAATTTTTGTCGCCTTTCTGGGCTTTTATGTTTTGTTTTTTTGTTTTTCCCTAGGACGTCTAGGAGCCTTACAAACCTTCCTTCTAGGTTATTGGATAACCTAGACACACTGAGAAGGTACCAGTGGGCTAGTCATGTGCACGATTTTTTGATTTCTTCTTTGAATAGATCATCTACAGTTTATAGAGAGAAGACAAATGACCACACCATATTTGTGTTTGGCTTAGTGACCGTTGTTCAGGTACATATTTCTTTGAATTGTAATATTTAGTTAATGTGTTTGTTATGTGAGGTGCATTAATAATGCCGAATTTGATAAAGGTGTGGGCATGTCAAAGGCTTGGTTTGGGGGAAATAAGTGGTACAATTGTCTTTCCCAGATATTTGTCATGGTCGCTTGTAAGAATGCGGGGTGAAAGAATCAAAAAGTGTTTTGAAGTGAACCAGGTGCGTTATAGTTGTGTATGTAATTGTAAGTGTAGAACTGCCAACCTATATGTAGTTATTTGCTTAGTGGCTGAGTTTTAGAATTTTTAATGCTAAGTATGCAGTGTATAAGTGTGAAGTCATTGGAATTTGGAAAAAAGAAATTGTGTTTTTTATATTGATTTTGAAATGCAACAGTTAACATAATGTGGCAATGCATTAGTGTAATATAATTACTGCATGTACAGGATTAATGATGTTTTTGTAGAGCAGTACGTATTTGCGAAGCCATGCAATATTATTTGCAGAATTTAGTTGAATTTGATTTTGACATCATGAGGCTGAATGAATTTAACTGCAAACCTGTGTTTCTGGAATTGCAAATCCATGAAATGTGATATGATCAAGTGTTTTATTTGTTTTTATTTGCTGCATATTGTGACTTCCCATTTGGATCCAAACTATTTGTTCGTGCAGGTTCGAATGGATGGGGCATTGACCCAGGAGGAGAGTAACCTTCCAATCTTTTGCGATGAGGTACCTTCATTGAAGAAGAAGAAGAAGAAAAGTGAATTGGTGGAGAAGCTGAATGCAAACACCAAACTGCTGCAGGAAATGAAAGCAGATTTGGAGAGGATGAAGACAGATTTTTACAGCAGGGCTCCAGCACAAGGATATCATGAGGACCTAGCTACTTCTTCTGGTGTAGTGGACTTGAGTGGTGGCAGAGATACTGCTCTAGATGTTGAAGCTGATGAGGGCGAGATTGAGGCTGAGAAGACAAGTGATTCAAAGGCCCCAACAAAAGCAATTGACAGTGAGGAGATATTGGGTGATGCAACAAACGAAATTGATGTAGGTGTTGAAGTTGTTGTACCATCCAAAATGGAATCTGGTGACATTGGGGTAGCATCTCCATGTAAGACTAGTCCATGTGAAGGAAGTCCTAATTCATGACATTTTGGTATTGGGGAATCTGAAAAATCTGCTGAAGGTGGGCCAAGTGCTAAAGAAGAGAAAACTGCTGAAGAGCCCAAGGATGCTGTGGATATGTGTTGTCCTTTTTTTATATACAATTTTAATTTGTTAGCAAGACTTAATTGTATTAATATTTTATGCAGGATAAGGTTATCCGTGATTGTGCCAAGAGGAAGGTGAATAGATGGGTCTGGTCTTTACCGGACTACAATGAATTTTTTCCAAATTGCTTTCAGGTTGTGTGTACCAATTATGTTCTTCTAAGTTCATTTACTTGTTTCAGGTAATGGCACCCGTGCTTCATGACAACCACTGGTGGTGCTATGCGCTTGATTGGGAATCCAAAAAATTGTTTGTGCTTGACTCCCTAGAACACAAGTGCCCTAGGAGAAAACAAATTGACAACCACATTGTAAGTATTGTTATGTTGTTGAGTTTGCAAAATTCATTTATAATTTCTTTAGGCAATTAAGTAATATGACATGTTACTTGAATTCATATGTTTAAAGGCACATAATCTCAAGTTGGTGTTCTCTATGCTGATGGCTCCCCACCCGAAAGAGAAACCATCTTCGAAAGTAATCATTGAAGACCTGCCACAACAACAAAATTTGTAAGTTGTTGTGTTTGTGACTTCAAATTGTTGTTCAATGTTGGAATGATGAGTTTTGTGATAGCTGTTGTTACTGAATTTGGTTTTCATTTTCAGATTTGATTGTGGTATTATGGTACTGAAATACATGGAGCATTGAAAAGCTAACAAAAAGTACAATGGCCAAAGTATGCCTACTTATAGTGGGGTAAGTTTAATGTGCAAGGAGGAAAATTGTTCAATCATTAGTTGAATTGAAAAGTTAAGTTCAATGTATTGAGTTGTTCATTTTTTATTGCAGGCTGACCTGCAACAGTTTCGGCAAGACTACATAATTGATTGGGTCATGGATCCCCAAAATATTCACCGCGATGATGTTCTTTACGCCATTCAGTACAACACATATGTTTTCCCATCAGTTGATTGATAGGTTTAGGATTTGAGATTTTGTAAATGACAGGGTGGTTTATAAGCCTGAACTTAATTAGTTTCTGTATAAGGAATTGAATATAAATATGAACAGATTTATTTTGTTGTACAAATGTTTGCAATGCTGTTGAAACTTAGGACGAAATAAATGGTAAACTTTGTTTTGCTTTTTCACATCATTGTCATAAATATAATTTGGAGTATTGAGAGGTTACAATTTATGTGTGTATCATGTGGTTGGTAAGTGCGAACCTCAAAATGTGTGGGTTGAAATGATTCAGGATATAACTGCAAAGTATAGTTTCCCCTTCTGCTAACTTGAGTCATATGATTTGAACATAATGTTTAAGAGTTGATGGGTTGGATGATAAGTATCCACTTTGGTGGGGTGAGTAAATTATGGACTCCCTTCACAGTCTCACGAATTGAGAAGGAATAAGTATTATGATAAGTTTTGCACCTTGTTAATTTTTTGAAAGTGACCAAGTCCCAGATTAAGTGCAAAGCTAAACTTCATTGCACAATCTTCATTTGATGGAGCCACGTACAAGTTATTGATCTTAAGTTCAGTAGATTTATGGTGTTGTCCTGGTGGATGAGGTAAGTTAATTAAAGGTTAACCCATTTCAGTAGTTTGTGGTGTGAGGAATGATTCAAGATATAATTGCGAAGTATAGTTTCCCCTTCTGCTAACCTGAATTATATGATTTGAACATAATGTTTAAGAGTTGTTGGGTTGGATGATAAGTATCCACTTTGGTGGGGTGAGTAAATTATGGACTCCCTTCACAGTGTCACGAATTGAGAAGGAATAAGTATTATGATAAGTATTGCACCTTGTTAATTTTTTGAAAGTGACCAAGTCCCAGATTAAGTGCAAAGCACAATTATGAAAAGTGCAAAGCTAAACTTCATTGCACAATCTTCATTTGATGGAGCCACGTACAAGTTATTGATCTTAAGTTCAGTAGATTTATGGTGTTGTCCTGGTGGATGAGGTAAGTTAATTAAAGGTTAACCCATTTCAGTAGTTTGTGGTGTGAGGAATGATTCAAGATATAATTGCGAAGTATAGTTTCCCCTTCTGCTAACCTGAATTATATGATTTGAACATAATGTTTAAGAGTTGTTGGGTTGGATGATAAGTATCCACTTTGGTGGGGTGAGTCAATTATGGACTCCTTTTAGAGTCTCACGAATTGAGAAGGAATAAGTATTAGGATAAGTTTTGCACCTTGTTAATTATTTGAAAGTGACAAAGTCCCAGATTAAGTGCAAAGCACAGTTATGATAAGTGCAAAGCTGAACATCATTGCACAATCTTCATTTGATGCAGTCACGTACAAGTTATTGAGCTTCAGTTCAGTAGATTTATGGTGTTGTCCTGGTGGATGAGGTGGATTAATTAAAGGTGAACCCATTTCAGTAGTTTGTGGTGTGATGAATGATTCAGGATATAACTGCGAATTATAGTTTCCCCTTCTGCTGACCTGAGTCATATGATTTGAACATAATGTTTAAGAGTGTTTGGGTTGGATGATAAGTATTCACTTTGGTGGGGTGAGTCAATTATGGACTCCCTTTAGAGTCTCACGAATTGAGAATGAATAATTATTATGATATGTTTTTCACCTTCTTAATATTTTGAAATTGGCGAACTCCCAGATTAAGTGTAGAGCACAATTATCATAAGTGCAAAGCACAGTTATTATAAATGTCTAACAATTAGTCCCTTCCATGATAACTTACCCAATTGGAGGCATGACTAAATTATAGAGTTCGTTTAAATGGTGGAGTCACACCAAATGATAAAGAATTATAGAGTTTGTTTTCAATGTATTCCATATAGAAGACTTCCAGTTGAAATGCAAAGCTCTGTTATCCTAACTGCGAACCTGAAGTTTACTTCAAAGGAAAAACTAAGGTGCACAATCCATTGACAACCTAAGTGCCCAAGCACATGATATGTGAACCACACACACAGTTTAAGCAATCACATAACAAAATAACCGGTCCTTACATGGCATACATTACAGTGAAATTATAAAACAAAACACCTATAATGTTTTGCATAAGACAACGTTTGACAGAATATAACTTAACTTAACATTGAGTTGAGGATTTCATCTCAAACCATAATATATAACGGGATATAGTTGGCACTATGGTCGTGACTTTGATGATTGCCCTGCCTGAGTGTTCTTGAATTTCTTGAAAGGATCAACTAAGCTTTTAATCCTGTCATCAATGCTGATGTAGGTCATTTCCTCATCTTCACTACCATCCTCTACTGTCTACAAAAGGATTTGGTCCAAATGCTCCAAATTTGAATCCACATTCATTTCCACATTTTGCTGAACAATTGGATCAACATCAGGGTTTACAGTAACTGGTTTAGTGTGGTTCATCTATTGTTGAACAGGTTCTTGGGGTGGTTCTTTTTGTATATCAACCCTGTGTGAAGCAGCTACCCCTTCCATTGTTGGATCATTGATGTCATGCTTGAAGACCTATGCATTTGTTTACAACACAATCAATAATGTGTTTTGACATGACACAATATGATGAATAAGCTATTATATATCACACCTTAACAATATTTCTTAAAGTGATGTTTAAGTACAACTTATCTGCCTTAGGATTGAATACAGAAACTTGTTTCAGGAAAATCACAACCCCAATTCCAATCAGTGGACCACATTCAGGATGTGAAACTGCTTTATTGTGAACGCTGGCCTGAGTAGTGTGCTTTGGGTCTTGATAAAATAGCTCACCACCATTAAATTGTTTGTTGAGTAGTTTTAGTGGGGTAAAATATTGGAAATAAAAAACACAATATAACTTGAAATACCTTAACAGTGAGAAGTAGACCCCCAACCCATTTCCTTTACACTCCCTGACAACACATGCCACAAAGGGCAATTTGTCAAACACCTTTTTGGTGTACATGGGAGTAACATTTTTTATGTCACCCCCTTCCACCAAACCTGCATTTGGCATCATTTGACACTGTTTCAATCAAAAATTACCGTGGTGTTTGATGAACATGGTCGCCCATTTCCAAGCATTTGATTCAAAGTCACGAGCAAAAGTTGTAGCAGCAATGTGCCCTATAAACTGCTGTGTTGACTCCTGTCTTCCTGCCACACGGTTCATGATCACAGCTTGATAATTTCCTGCTAGATAAGGGATCAAAGATGTGCTTCCACTGCACCGTCGCATGAAGCTCTATAGCTCTGCTTCGTCTAAGTCCAGAGACTCTCATTGTTCCATTTTCTCTGATGCAATATCACCCAATGAAATCACGTTAAAGCTGGAGTTGAAGAAAACGTCTTAAGTCTGTGCGATGCAAACTTTATGACCAAAATACCCTTGCAAACTGATTTTTTAAATGATGTGACATTTTCCCACTCTAAAGACTGTCTCGTTGCACTTCTTTTGTGACTTTTTAAACAAGCCACACACACTCGTCCCGTCAGCCATCACCATTTAATTGCATTCACTGCAATGAAGGGCATGGTGTGATTTTTCTGCTAACAAAAAAGTTAAAATGCATAAACACCATTAAAGGCTCTGTAAAAACATATTGAAGGTGGAATTAATGTCCAGCGACTAATAGGGGCTGACATTTTGGCCACCATTGAAGACGTAAGAGAAGAAATTAATGCAAGCTTTTACTTCCACCAACAACCAGTTGGACCACTTACAATGGTGCGTTATAATTTGCTTATTGTCTCCCATATACGTTATAGTAATTATGTAGTTTTTTTTTTGCTTATACATTCTGAAATGCAATCTTAAGCTTGCTCAAATATTTTTTCTGAAATGAAATGCTACCTAAATGCTACCTTAATATGAATCACAAACAGAGTTTTGAAATTATAAACAAAGAATAAAATACCTAAACTGATCCAATGGCCATTGAGATGGTGGAGTTAAGGATGAAGTAAACTGAATGTGAATTTACTTTGATGAACAGATGCAAAATGATGAACATGATGACCCAATATACTTGGACGACATAACTTTACTTCATGAGGACTATGGACTAGGCACATCTGATGCGGATGAAACGTCTAATAGTGCTCAAGACATTAACAACATTAAGGAGGGTGTTATGCCCACTGTTGGAATGCGATTTTGAAAGTGCAGAAGAGGTTAAGAGTTTCTACAAGCAATATGCTGTGAAATGTGGTTTTGGTGTTCGAACTCGTACATCAAAAAAGGATGACGATAACCAGTTGTGTTACCTGAAATTAGTATGCTCAAGCGAAGGGAACTACGTGTCCCATATCCCGCCAGAATTGAAGACCCATCCAACCCAAACAAGACAATGTCCAGCATGCTTAACAACAGTAAAAAAACCAGAAGCATGGATACTAAGCACTGTGGTTCATGATCACAATCATGACATTAGTCCAACCAAATCAAGGTTAATACGTGAGAATAGAAGATTGAATTTGCAGGCTAAGCGAACACTTGATATTAATGACGAGGCTGATGTATGTTTGAACAAGACATTTAGGTCCTTGGTTGGTCAAGCAGGAGGTTTTGACAACTTATAGTTTCTTGAGCGAGACGCAAGGAATTACATCAGACATCAAAGAAGAGCTTTTGGCAAGGAGGGAGATGGCCAGGCTTTGGTTCAACATTTCTTAAGAATGAGAGAGTTGAATAATTCATTTTATTATAAAATTGACACTGATGTTGAAAATAGAATCATTAATGTCTTTTGGGCAAATGCAAGGAGTAGAGCTGCGTCAGTGGACTTTGGTGATGTCATATCATTCGACACTACATACCTCACCAACAAATATGACATGCCATTTGCACCCTTCGTTGGTGTTAACCATCATGGCCACTCAATTCTACTTGGATGTGGAATGCTCTCTGCAGAGGATGCATCAACTTTCACATGGCTCTTTCAATGCTGGTTGAGGTGCATGGGGAACAGGGCACCAGATGGCATCATAACTGACCAATGCGAAGTCATGAAAAATGCTATTGCTGTTGTATTTCCCAACACCAGGCATCGCTAGTGTTTGTGGCACATCATGAAGAAAGTGCTTGAAAAGTTGGATGGATTGACAATGTACAAGACCATAAAACATGCTTTGAAACAATTGGTGTACGAGTCCACCTTCACTATTAATTTTGAACTTGGTTAGGAACAATTCATATCCAGCTTCAACTTACATCATAACGAATGGCTTTCTACGCTTTACGCTGAAAGAAGTAGATTGGTTCCTTGTTATTTGAAGTCTCAATTTTGGGCTGGTATGTCCACCACTCAAAGAAGTGAGAGTATGAATGTCTTTTTTGATGGTTTCGTAAATTCAACCACAACATTGAAACAATTTGTCATTTAATATGATAATGCGCTACGGTCCAAGGTAGAGAAGGAAATTGAAGTCGATTTTGCTTCCTCCAATACCACCCTACCTTGTGCCACTCAATCATTGATTGAAAGGCAGTTCCAAGAAGAATACACTCATGTAAAGCTAGCTGAAGTTCTGCAAGAGTTAAGGAGTAAAATCAATTGCACTATCAAAAGTTGTGAATGTGATGAAATGTTTTCAAAGTACATGGTTAAAGAGGAGTGCATACATAATGGACAAAGTGATGACAAAATGAATGAAGTTGTTTTTCATAAAGTCACGCAACAAATTTGATGTACTTGTCTTTTGTTTGAATTTAGAGGTATTTTATGCCTACACAACTTTCTTGTACTGACACAAGAAGAGGTCAAAAGTGTATCATATCACTACCTATTGAAGAGGTGGAGCAAACGCATTCGACGAAGACACACTTACATAAGAGCGTCATACAAACATAATAACGACGATCCCGATGTTGAAAGGTATGACTTCATGTGTAAGAGATTTTACGAAATTGCAGAAGTTGCATGTCAATCTGAGAATGGGACAAATTCTGTGTTAACCCAACTTGACTCCATGTTTGCAACTCTTGACTTACCTATACTGAATAATCCAAGTCTTCCTTCCCAGAAGGGGAAGGAAAAATTAACCCAACATGAAACGCCTACAATGGACAACATGGTACGAAGCCCTTCACATGTTAAGAGGAAGGGTTGACCCCGAACAAATAGGCTTCAATCAACTGTCGAAAAGGTTTCCAAGAAACGAAAATGGAGGGTAGCATTGAATAAATCGACAAGGAATCTTGATGTAAGTAATTCATGCACATTATAAACATATTTAGATGGATTGAATTACAATTACTCCATCACACCCATTTTATGCATGTTACATTTTGCACCAGGTTACCCTTAATATGGAAAGTAGAGCGCCCACTGTTCAGCTACCCACCACCATGGGTAATTCAAACATCCTGTTATCACTCTCACCTTCCACAAGTTTTATGTCTCTCCTAGCATCATTTGAGCACAATATCGATACTCAACTATCTACAAATGAAGACATCATTAGGTAATATATCACACTGCTGTTATTTATTAAGATCCAAACCACTGAACATATGTCATGAGTTTCAATTTTCGATGCAGAAATGAATGACAACATTTGGAGGGTTATTTTGTAATGTCTTTTTGGACCTGTTGTATATGTGTCATTAACAAATGGTGGATGAATGTTCAATTGGTGGCTGGAGAATGTTTCTGCAATTCTGCTGTCATGCCTAGTTTTTTATATCAAAAAGTAACAATAGATATTATTTCCCATGTAGTTTAGCACATACGTGTCTTTAGGTTTGGAGATAATTTCATGTCTGCACTTTGTTACAATCTTTTGTATTTACAAATTCTTCACATTGTATGGTCGTATACTTGAGATGAAGAAAACAATATTAAACAAAAAAATTATGTTCAGTCCAAACATTTACTTGGCTGCTGAAAAATTAAACATAACTGAAAACAAAGTAATCCTGCTTAGCAGTTATTAAGCCACGAGTTAGCACATAAACTGCACCCTCTTAATTGGCAGCACAAACAACATTCGTTTAAAAATAAGTGACATGGGTTATCAATACTCATGTCAGTGCTTTGCACTTATAAAACCAATCAAGCTAAACAAAACCATGACCCTATATGACTGTTAAGTAACGCAGGATGGAGAAATATGACAATTACTTGGCTACTGAAAATATGAACATAACTAAAAAGAAATTTTTCATGCTTAGCAGATATTAAGCCATGGGTTAGCACATAAACTGCACCCTCTTAATTGGCAGCACAAACAACATTCGTTTCAAAATCAGTGATCTGGCTTATCAATACTTATGTTAGTGATTTGCACTTACAAAACCAATTAAGGTTCACAAAACCATGACCCTATATGACTGTTAAGTAATGCAGGATGGAGAAATATGATAATTACTTGGTTGTTGAAAATATGAACATAACTGAAAAGAAAGTTTTCCTGCTTAGCAGATATTAAGCCACAGGTTAGCATGTAAACTGCACCCTCTTAATTGACAACACAAACAATATTCGTTTAAAAATCAGTGACTTGGCTTATCAGTACTCATGTCAGTGCTTTGCACTTACAAAATCAATCAACCTAGACAAAACCATTACCATATGTCACTGTTAACTATTATTAAAGGCATCCTGAAAAAAAAAATGTTATTCCTGCACAATACATGACAGCAGAATTTCACATTGCTCATTCTCAATCTTTGTTTCCTTCATTACACATACAACATCATTCCAATCCATTAAACAACACTCAATAAAGAACCACATTCAATTGTCAATAAACAAATTAAGAATATAATTTTGATTTATCTTCCAAACATTACTTCTATAAATTCATAATTCGTCCACAACTTACACAAATTCAGGGTACCACAATTAATTTACTCTATGTTTAATTCAAATAAAATCTAACAGCACTACAAACATCCAACAACTTCTAACTACTTCGCTTCCTCCTCCTCGCATAAGTCATAAAAGGAGTTCGTATGGCTATTCTCTTGAAACGTTGCCTCGATTCTTCCTTCAATTTGTGGTACAAATTACTGCTTTGACCTTCATCTCGGTGTGTGTTTGCACCAACCTCTTCGACATGTTGCTGCGGAGGAGTCCTTTCAACAACCTCAAACCTCTCTTCCTGCCCAATTTCATCACAGTCTTCCTGTCCCCCATAATTATGTGGTTCAGCGGGAAGCCCCTCTTTCAAAATCTTGTTGGATGTATTAGTCATCATGGCTTTAAACTCCTCCATTGCCTTCCGCAGTTCCATAATCTCAGCTTCTTATTTAGCTATTTCTATACTTAAATGTTACTCGTCTTCTTCGTCTTCGTCATCCTCAAATCCTTCACCATATTTATCAAAACCTTTCTGCACAAAAGGATGACAAAGCTCGGACTTTGATACACCTATCTCCAGCACAATCTGAAACATTACACCAAAAATTACTGCATACAATTTATGTCAATACCTATAAGTAACTACTAATACTAAATCCATTTTCATACCTTGTTGTTATTTAAAGCACTACTTATTTTTTCCTCAGCCACTTTCATATCCATCCATTGCAATATTGGAGGGAATATTGTGCTTGACTTTCCAACATCACATTTTGGAATCAAAAAGTGCTCAAAAGCCCAAATCTAAACCATCTCAAAATGAATAAAATTAAATGAATAGATTTCTATCTATTTCAAATAATACACATCTCAAGTCAAACGAATTCATTATAAATTACCTGTAACAAGTACACACAACCAACAATGTAGAAGTGTCTCTTCTTTCCTTTGTCCTATAAGAACATGAATGCATTGGATATGCTCCCAACTAACTGTTCATAAACAAGTCCACCCAATTGTATTTGCCAAGACCACTAAGGTCATCAACAATGGTAAATAACATGGGAAAAATTGTTGCCTTGCGACTTGGAATAAGGAACTATGATATTCCCAAAATAATATATAGCCTACAGTAATCCTCCGGGCTAACCGACTCCCTACATCTTTTTAGAAAATCATATAACATCTCAACATCAACAATTTCGTTATTCAATAATTTCCTACACTTGCTCTCCACAAAAACGTCATCTAACTTAATATTATGACCAGCAACCCGTAATCCGAGTCCCAAACAAACATCCAATAAAGATAAACGAACAACTTTATTACTTATCATAAACCCCCACTCCTTTCAACCCACACACTGATTAAGGAACTAAGAAGTTTCCTACTCATTTTTACATTTCTTTTCAACAGCAAAAACCATCCAAATGGTGTGTCTTCAACTACGGACCTTTGTTCTCCACTTAAATTTTTATTTAACGAAGCAATGTACTTGGTCCAGCAGCAATGCTTAAAAGTCTGCACATATGCATCAATAAAACTTATGAAATGTCATTATACATGTTAGTCAGTAATAACCAAAATTTAAGTCTTCACACCTTCAACTCATGCTTCTTTTGACCACCGCATTCACTATTATCACTATAATGAGCCATCACACTATCACTTTTGTAAAATACTGTTGTCACGTCCTGCCATATGTGCATTGACATACTAATAGGTTAGCACTTACAAACTCATACCTTACCACTTCAAAAATGATACCTTAACACATACAAACTCACACCTTAGCACTTACAAACTGAAAGCTTAACACTTAAAAAATGATACCTTACCAATAATAAACTGATAGGTTAGCACTTACAAACAAATATGTTATCACTTATATTATAACAGCTTACAATAAATGCAATCCATATCACCTATCAAGAAATGCAACAACAATGGACATCATATGTGCCAACATGTAAGCATGCTTTAGCACACCAAATATTTATTTTCCCACTTAACATAATTTTGAACCAATCATGATATCTGCAAAATCAATTACCTCACTTACAACTCTGTTGTGCAAACATTTTAAATATTCATTTCCAATTCATTACTGCAAAGTCTGTGCAAAACTCAGTACCTTGACTTAGCACTTATATATTAACAGGTTAGCATAAATTTTCAACAATCACTTTGCTTACCTCTTCAACAACACTAATTTAAAAAAAAAATTCAAAACTTTATCACAAATTTACTCTAACCAAAAATGGAAACAAAAATCAATTCTTTCCACAAACATCAACAAATTTATCGGAGTGGGTTAACCCAAAAAATTTTGTGCTCCACAAAAACAGAAAGGGATGACCACGAAACAGAGCAACGGGCATGGATGAAGAAGAAAATTACAGGGCTCACCAACAACACACATACGAAACGACATGGAGGACGGAAAAGTAGTGGGCAAGCATGAAAATGATACCTACAGATGGTTTAACGGCAAAATGCTCACCACCGCTGTTGCAACCACTTCCATTGTGTGATCTGTAACTCCTTTCTGCCTTTTCTCACTTCCTTCTCTCACTCATTCATTCTCTCTCACCCCATTCTCTCTCGCTTCTCTCACTTCAACCACTACTTCTCTCTCTCACGCTGCTTCTCTCTCTCACTTGTTTCTATTTCACTTCTGTAACTTCTTCAAACCACCAATCATGCTTTCCTTCAAACAGTAGCATTACGTGACTTTTTAAAAAAAAAAATTAAAATCTCTCACTGCCACGTCAGGTAGTGAAAGAAGTTGTGAAAAGTTGGTTGTTAAAATATCATTACTGAATAAAAAAAACATCTTTTTTTTTGCTTTAAACAACACTAAAGTAAATCACATATATAAATGTTGTTTAAACGTAGGGAAGAAAATTTATAAATGTGAATGAAGAAAATGAATGTAATGAAGAATATATAAAAAGCGATGGAAAGAATTTTGAGGAAATTGATCATTCTTAAATAGATCATCATTTTAATTGTCATCATCTTCAACTTGGCATTATATATTTACTATTTGTTCCTTCGACTCTACAAATTGTAGATATATTTATCAAGCTCCATTTTGTTTTACATTTCATTTTTTATTTGATAAACTTTCAATAAACTTTCAATGTATTTAGTTATAGCATTATGACAATATTAACAAAAATCTATTTATTTGTGACTTTTAAGATTAGTTTTATATGTATATATAGTATATCTCTTATAACATTTTATACAGATCGAATAATATTCCATTCATTTCCTCCTATCTTTCTTTCTTTACTTTCTACATTGCCAATATGTAGGAGGTGGTGGCATACGAAACCTACCACTGTCAATGGAAAAAACATTGTAATAATGGTTACAATGTCTCCACAAAGTTCAAATTACTTGTTCTCAACCCTTCTTCCACTGTTTTACCTTCTGTGGCAACATGGTGTGGCAACGTGGTAATAATATGAAACAAACAAATCTCACAAATATTTAAAATTCATCTTTAATGGATTTATCGTCCTTTTGAAATTAAGGCATAATTAATTATTATAAATTCATTGTCTACATCGAAAATAATTGCATGTATTTTGTTTTGAAAATTTTAAATGTTACTTTAAATTTCTTAATAGAGATTGCATTTCATTTCACAATATATTTCTATTTCATTCTTATTTGATTATTACATCTCTCAATATCTTTCAATATATTTTACTCTTTTTTGTTATTTATATTTGTATTTGCTTTTATTTACATATTTTAACATCAATTTCATGTTATTTTTATTTTGTACGAAATCATATTTCATACTATACTTACATCTTACTTTAACAATAATTTATGCATACACATTTCACTTTAAAATATATAACTCAAAACTCTAATTACAAATTTTAATTATATAATGATATTATTTCACTTAATATCACTAATCAACTATTATGTCAATTTTATAATTTAAAATAGGACTATGATACTTTAACAAAGTTTGACAAAGTTTTCTTTATAAGTCACATCAAACATTTTTTTCATCTAATAAAGTACTAGCATGTCGATATTATTAAAAGTTTGTCAAAAAAAAACTCTGTAAAAAGTAATTTTCCTTTAAAATAAGCAAATTCATATCTAGTTATTGTTTTTTAATTTTATTATTATATATATTATTATTATTGGTATTATTTATACTTTCTATATCCATCACTTTACCATAAAAAAAATAAACAATAAAAAATATTATTTAATTTTATTATATTATCAAATTCTTCATTTTAATATAATACTTATAATTATACTATAATTACAACACTGTTATGAAATAAAACGAATAATAGAGAGAATAATAGATAATAAAGAAGAGAAGAAACAATAGAGAATAGAGAACGAGAGAATAAGGGAGTAACTCATATATGTATTATTATTGATAGGAAGAGTCCTATTTATAGATACAATATGTAATCCATAAAGGAAACAAATCAACTTAGTTAATACAAATATTTACCATAAAGAGTAATGAATCATATGAGTAAATGTATCAAATCAATGGACAATCATTAATTCATAACACTCCCCCTTGAGTGTCCATTGATAAAGAATGTGCCTCGTTAAAACCTTACTAGGAAAAACCCTTTGGGATAAAAAAACCTAGTGAAGGAAAAAGAGTACAACATTCTGTATTCTTTAATACAATATTGTTCATCACATATTCTATTTCTCCCCCTCATGTAAACTTACATCATTAAGGAGACGGAATCCGAATTTGT
>Ga0214545_1006406_pt1 | contig 20517 bp, 9 predicted proteins | sample CNSS4metaG_FD_160064 | JGI IMG/M metagenome (GOLD analysis project Ga0214545, IMG submission 160064) | Root nodule microbial communities from cowpea collected in UCLA plant growth center, Los Angeles, California, USA - CNSS4 | ecosystem: Host-associated > Plants > Roots > Nodule | place: USA...
TGTTGGTTTTTAAGGGTTTTTTTTTTTTTTTTTTGGGTTTGTTTGTTTGTTTATTCGTTTGGTGTTAGGTTTTTGGTGATTTGAAAGTGTGTGGTTGCAGTATGAAAGGGAGTTAATGGGGGTTGGGGGTGGTTTTTGTAAGGAGCTTGGTTGGGTTGTTTGGGGGAGAAGAATCTTAAACAAAATTATGTCACTATATATAGAACCTTTTTTCTTTTCTTTTTAAATGTTTGTCTTTTTTTAAAATGAATTGGTTTTTGAATTAATTGATTTTATCAAAAATATATTACAATTTTAATAGTCACTGACCGTTAAATGTTATAAATCAATATTTTTTTTCTCGTATTTATAGATTTTAAGTACAATGAATATTAAATCTTAAAGAATATTTAATTTTAACTAAAATATTATTGCATTGCAATTTTTAATTTCTAAAGTATCAATTAATTTGGAAAACAAAAAAGTCAAAACATACAGATGTGAGTGAACGGGGTTTTCTTTAGTCCATTGGACTAAAAATTCATTGAACTGGAGTCTAATTTCATGTGATTTTTAATTGTTTGGTCTAATAAATTAATGACAATATTGTTTTAAATAATATTATGAATGGTTACAAAAATTAATGTTATTAATTAAAGTAAAGATTTTTTTAATCCATATGAATTAGTCAAAGAACTTATATTGGAACATAAATAATACTATTTTGATATACACTTTTTTCTACATTATTCTTTATTAGTTAAAAGTTTAATGAAAATTATAGCTTTACTACTGAATTTCATTAAGAAAGAGTGATACAATACAACTGTGTTTTGGTTCCATGGTAAAGAAACACAAATTTTGTAAACAATGGGAAGTGGATGGAAAGGATAAGAAATTGATTTAGTGTGAACATGGAATTTTCTAAATTGTTTAACTATTACTAAAATATTTATATTTTACACATGTTGAATGTTATTATCTCAATCCATTATAATTAATGTTAAATGAATAATATATACTTGCATTTACATTTAAATGAATAAAAAATAAATCTTGTAAAATCTATGAGAGACCATACTTAAAAGAAGATTTGAATGAATATATAATTTTGAATCAGCTTGCGGACATGGAATTTCAGCATGTCCAGAATAAATAAATAAACAAACTGAGTAAGAGATTATAAATAAACTAAAGTTAAGAGGAACTTTAAAAATAAAATTATTTTGGGAGAAAGGAATCTAACCATATAATAAAAGAGTTGCAATAGATTTTAACATGAAAGACATAGAAGTTGATAAAAAAAAAAGGATTAAAAGAATTTCTTATAACATATCAACAAAATCTAAGATATAAGAGGAATAAAGAGACAAATAGAAAAACATTTGGAATACTAATAAGAAAAGGAAAAACTATAACCAAAAGTGAAGAAAAACGCGTTGTAAACATTTTATTCGTTTGTCGTGTATCACATAAGTTGATATGTTAATGAATATATACGTACATATCATGCATTATAGTTAAATTAGTAATTGATGTAGCATACTCTATTGTTTACTAAAATATCATAATATTTTTTTATGACAGTAACTATGAATAACATATAATTTAGGTCAACTAGTAATAAACAAATATATATATATAAACATAACATAGTACGGTATAATTTTTTGTATAACAAAAGTAGTTTGAAGGATAGAATTTTTGTAGGGTTATCTTTTTGTGAAATATTACTAAATGTGAGGTTGAGAATCTAGAAAATCACTTTATTGTTCCCTGCATTTTTGTTTTTATTTATTTATTTATTTAGTTTATACGAATATATAAAAGTTGGAATATCTGAAATATGTATGTATTAGGAGCTTGGTATAAAAGAAAAGACACGGTTTAATAAAAGATGAATTAGAAAAAATAGGTGAAAAATTGGTGTGAAAGATGAGAAAATAGTAGGACTTGTGAAGTTTGACTCTGACCCTTGCAAACATTGAAAGAAATGTGAAATTGAAGAGAAAAAAATGGAGCCCCACCATTGTTGTGTATTGCCAAATGAATAAAAAAATTTGACTAAGAAATCAAAATATCAATTTACAGGCACCTTCCTTGTCTAGTCACTGCAATGGATTTTGTGCCAAAAAGAAACAAAGAGAGTGACAAATTGATTGAAAACTACTATTGTGACAACCGAACGAATTTAGATATTAATTAAATGGGGTAAAATAGGTATAGGGTATATTTTATCCTGTCTATAAAGAAAGTTTCAAAATGATGTAAAAAATTAAATTATAAAATCTGAAGAATTGAAAAGAAATTTATTGGTGTGTTTTACATGAAGATGAATTTGAAGAAAAGTATTTATATATTTTTTTAAGAGATTTAAAGATAAAATTACGTGAATTTGGTGTTGAAGTTTGTATAATCTAATATCTCCCTAATTCTTATGAACAGTAAATCTTCATAAATAAACACAATATAAATGTTTGTATTTCATTTACTATTTCCCACAAATCCTCTCTAGCATAAAATATGAATTCTTTAGCTTATCTCAAATAAGTTGTCACTTATCCACTCATTATGCGTGTTCTTTTCAATTGATATGCGAAGAAATAAAGTGCGGATTTGCAGGGTAGACAGATTATCTCATCCTTCCTATCAAGCGAAGATTTGAGAGTGCTTCTTTACATTTTACCAATATAACCTTGTCTTTCGTTGGAGTTTGAATGTGAGTGCATTGGTGTTATGGAAGGTGAATGAGGTGTTATGGAACATGAAACACTATATAAACAAATACCGATTACGTAACTGATGCTAGTGTTGTGCGTGTGTGTTGTGTTTAGGGATGTCAATGGGACGGGTAGGGTATGGGTAGTAGTTCCCCCGTGCCCTACCCGCTAGATAAATGTTCGTCTCGTACACATACTCAAATACGTCGGGTACCCGCATAATTTTTTAATATCCACGGATATCCACTGGTACCCGCGGGTATTTACAAAAAATAAAAATAAATATTTAACAACATATTTTATATGTAAATTTAAATAAAATACAATACATAACATTCATAAATAATAATAAAAATTCAAATAATTTATTTAAATAGTATTGAATGACAGTTTACAAAGAAATGATTTTTTTTAAAACTAATTGATAAAAAATAATTCATTCAAAATCAATATGTTAAAATTTTAATCATTTTTTTTTTCTTAATTTAAATTAGAGTATAGCGGGTATGGGTATCCACGGGTACGGATACCATAATACCCGTACCCGTGCCGTTAACATGCGGGTATTAAAAATACCCGTATTCGTTACCCGCGGGTATCTGTTTATAATATTCATTTCCTACCCGTTGTGGATTTTATCCGCGAATAACAGCAGATATGAATTTTTTTGACATATCTAATTGTGTTACTAGTGTATGTGTTTAATAATATATATATATATATATATATATATATATATATATATATATATATATAATTAATAATATTATTAATTATCAATGACAATTTCAAATAATAATAATTATTGTAATAATAATTTAATATAATTTATCTTTTTATTATTTTTTTATTATTTTTTAAAATTTAATATTTTAAACTAATCAAAAAATCATTTTATATATTTTACCATCAAGGATATTCTAGTAATATTCAAATTTTATCTATTAAATTTTTTTTAATATATCACATTACTCAAATTACTCACTAGCTTTCATAAAATTTATTTTTAAATCCACTCACTTTACTCTCTAAATTCACTAAAAAAACATATATATATTTATCTACTTAAATCTACACTATCTATCTTCACACACTCTTTCAGATCCATCGTATCAATATAACACAACCTAAGTCTTGAATGTGAACATGTTGATTAACCTCAAATTCTTCCCTTATCATATCATAGTAAATCACACCGAACAAACACACCTAAAGGAACAATGATTTTGGGAGAAAAGGGTTTAAGTGTAACTTGAAATACATAAAATTTATTAAAAGAAAATCTTCTGAGATTTTTTAAAATTAAAAATTTGAGATCGAAGGAAAAAAAATGTATTTTTATTTGTTAGCTATAACTTGAAAATTTTAGTACAACGTATAAACAAATACTATGATGTAGATTGTAATATTAATGATAAATAATTAAATTTTGGTCTACAAATAAAAGTAAATACTAATTAAAATCATTGAAAAATACCTTGTGAAGACTTTTGTTTACACAATAAAGTAAATACAATTGTATATTATTTTTTCTTTTAATTTTTATATATAACAACACGCTTTTTGTTGATTTATTTAGCAGATCGAATTCGTATACATAAGATTTATATAACTATTTCAAGTCAGTTGAGACTTTTTTCCCTTAATTAAATTAAGGATATCCGCCTTTTGGAAGAGGTATAAAATAATTCATTGAAACAATATCCCTTTAAAGGAATAACAGCTCTTATGAACACATTCTTAACGGGCAAAAATATCTCTTCATTTTTAAATTATAATTTCTTAAACATTTTCCATTATTTGATTATTATTATCTTAAAAAATATATATAAGATTTAACAACAAAAAGGAGAATCAATCATATTTCATTGTTTGTTATTATTATTAAAAAAACATTGCATGCTTTAGAGACAAAAAGGAGAATCAATCATATTTTTATATAATGATCGTACAGAAAAGTAATTCAAAATTATATCAACTGAATGTTAATTGAAAAATAAGAAATAATTAAACATATAGTCTTGGTTAATGTGAAATAGAATTTTATATCAATTAATGATTTCTTTAATAGTTGTATAATGATGGGAATAGTAGACAACTTGTACAGCACCATCGGTCAGGCGGATCGTCGGACCATCGATCAGGCGGATCAAGGACCATCGATCAGGCGGACCAAGAACTATTGGTTAGGTGGATCCTTATTTATGAAGACAACTGACAGGACGCACGACCCATCGGTCGGGCGGCCACACCAAAATCTAGATCAATAATAAGGTTTAAAACGCAATTGGGCCATGATTAAGAAACCCTAATCACAGGCCCAAACCAAAAACTATAAATAGAAGCCCAAGGTAGGTTGGTAAGCACCTTCAACTCGCATTTTATTACAACATTTACTACTACCTACCGATCAGTCTTAAACTGACTTAAGCATCAGAGCCTTTTAGACAGGTACCCTAATCGCCCGACCAGCCAAACGAGAGGAGAGCCGAGCTACGGAGGGAAATGCAGGACCTGGATGTTAACTGTGGGCGGATCCGAGAAGAGCTTGACTGGACGACTGAACGGCAAGAGAAAGAACTGTATAAGCTCGTTAAGGAGGACGTCAGACAAGAGGAGAAAAAAGATAATTTAAGTGTTGATTGTAGGTGCTTGGTCCCCACACCCGAAACATTTTGGCGCCTACCGTGGGGCCGAGCAGTGATGGGCCGATAGGCCGAGCAGTCATCTATAAACCTTATACCCTTATGGTGACCACAAGAAACAAGACCAGTAACACTAATGGCGAAGGATGGCCGACGATCAAGTGGAAACCAGGGCGATGATCAGTGCTTTGCAGCAGAGGATGGAAGATAGGCCGATAGGCCGACCGGGGCTCCCTATGGGACCCGAACTAAGCTTGACGCTAGAAGGAGGAGGAATGGCCGACGATCAAGTTGACACCTAGGCGATGATCAACGCTTTGCAACAGAGGATGGAAGATAGGCCGATAGGCCGACCGGGGCTCCCTACGGGACCCGAACTAAGCCTGGCGCTAGAAGGAGGAGGAATGGCCGACGATCAAGTTGACACTAGGGCGATGATCAGCGTTTTGCAGCAGAGGATGGAAAATAGGCCGATAGGCCGACCGAGGCTCCCTACGGGACCCGAACCAAGCCCGTTCGATCAAAGGGCGAGCTTTCTCGAAAGTCCCGTTCGAACAACACCGACCCAAGCGGTCAAACGAAACCCCGATAGGGTATAAGTGACACGCGCTGTCAAAAGGAATGCCCCTACAGGGCTTTACAATAACTTAGCTAAAAATAGCTTTCCAATGCCGATAGGCCGATGGGCCGATAGGCCGACCGAGGCTCCCTACGGGACCCGAACCAAGCCTGTTCGATCAAAGGGCGAGCTTCCTCGAAAGCCCTGTTCGAACAGGACTGACCCAAGCGATCAAATGAAACCCCAATAGGGTATAAGTGACACGCGCTGTCAAAAGGAACGCCCCTACAAGGCTTTACAATAACTTAGCTAAAAATAGTTTTTAATGCCGATAGGCGGATGGGCCGATAGGCCGACCGAGGCTCCCTACGGGACCTGAACCAAGCCTGTTCGATCAAAGGGCGAGCTTCCTCGAAAGCCCCGTTCGAACAGAACCGACCCAAGCGGTCAAACGAAACCCCGATAGGGTGTAAGTGACACGCGCTGTCAAAAGGAACGTCCCTACAGGGCTTTCCACGAACTTAGCTAAAAATAGTTCTTCAATGTCGATGGGCCGATAGGCCGACCGAGGCTCCCTACGGGACCCGAACCAAGCTTGTTCGATCAAGGGGTGAGCTTTTTCAAAAGCCGCATGTGAACAGCACCGACCCAAGCGGTCAAACGGAAGCCCGATAGGGTATAAGTTACACGTGTTGTCAAAACGAATGCCCCTACGCGAGCTTATTAACAAATAAATAATCAAAGTGAGGCAAACACGTAAGCTGATCGTCATCAACAAAGAATCCTATCATTTCACTGTGCCTCGATCGGGCTTTTTGATAAACCCTTTTCGCTTCATCTCTAACATTGCTCAAGGCTTAGGGGGCTTGTGTACAATATGGCCTACCGCCGGACCATCGATCAGGCGGACCGCCGGACCATCAATCAGGCGGACCAAGGACCATCAGTCAGGTGGACCCTCATTTATGAAGACAATCGACAGGACGCACGACCCATCGGTCGGGCGGCCGCACCAAAACCTGGATCAATAATCAGGTTTAAAACGCAATTGGGCCATGATTAAGAAACCTTAATCACAGGCCCAAACCAAAAACTATAAATAGAAGCCCAAGGTAGGTTGGTAAGCACCTTCAACTCGCATTTTATTACAGCATTCACTGCTACCTACCGATCGATCTTAAACTGACTTAAGCATCGGAGCCTTTTAGACAGGTACCCCGATCGCCCGACCAGCCGAACGGGAGGAGAGCCGAGCTACGGAGGGAAATGCAGGACCTGGATGTTAACTGTGGGCGGATCCGAGAAGAGCTTGACTGGACGACCGAACGGCAAGAGAAAGAACTGTATAAGCTCGTTAAGAAGGACGTCAGACAAGAGGAGAAAAAAGGTAATTTAAGTGTTGATTGTAGGTGCTTGGTTTCCACACCCGATACACAACTATTTTGAGACCACAAGTAATCTCTTAGAACTAATTTTCTAAGGATTTTTACTCAATACTTTTTTTATGATAACTTTCTTCATCAGTTTATTCCACGAACTAATTTTCTAAACTTTTTTAAATTGCATCAATTGATCCACATACTTGATGTCGACATTTTTAAGTATATATAATTTATTTAAAATAAATAAATCACACAACAAATCCTCAATACAAATTCATTCAAGGTAACATTAAGAAATAATTTAATTATTTAAAATATAAAAAAAGAAAAGGGAAAAATACAAAATTGAGGATGAAACCAAAATTACTGATTTTCTATAAATTGAGATTTTAAACTTGCGAATAAAAAATTGGGAAAATTAAAAGGACAGTTTAAGAATTGGGGGAATCAAAATTTGAACTTAGCATAAACTTTAGCATTTTATTATATTGTCTTGATATAAAGTTATAATTAAGTTTTTAATTATAATCTAATAATTATAATTGAATATTCCATTTTTTACAATAACTGTCAGTTCTCACTGGATATGTTCCTTATTAAATACAGCTCATGTATGATGCAATGGGTTCTATATTTTGGAACAGTTATATATGCACAACTTAAGATATATTATTTTATTCTGACCTCTCTTTGATTCCAATTTTCGTCGTCTCTTATCCAATTCGTCACCGTGTCTGAAAGTAAGAAATATTATTCATATGATTTTTAAGGGAAAGAAGAATGAAAGTTTTTTTTTTTTTATTGAGAATGGTATTTTGATCATTTTCTTTATTCACTTTAACTTATCATTTTAATTGTTTTTCAATTATCACGTTAAATTATTAAAAAAATATTAAAATAAATAATTGAATAATGATTGAAGTGATGAGTTAAAAGTGTGTCAAAATATCATTATAATTTATTTATTTTTCATTATACATGATCTTTGTTCCTTTATAAATATAACTTTTTCTATATGTTTTTTTTTTTAAATTATTGATTGATTAGTCATTTGTCTTATAAACATATATTCTGAGGTAGTAGTGAATAAATTAATATAGTTTGACTATAATCTTAATTCGAGTTAGTTGGGTATTTTTTTTTCTCTTGAGATTTGTGGAGCTTTATAATAGATTAAAAAGAAATAGGTTTAAATATATAGTTTTGTTTTCGTTCAAAAATATTAAGTTGGTCTTCTAATTTTTTTTAGTTTCAATTTGGTTCTAATTTATAAAAAAATGATGTAATTTGGTCATTTTTGTTAAATTTCTTGAAACGAATCAATGATTTTTCCTCAAAATTGACACTATGATTATGTCAATTACATCAATAAAGCAAATTGTTCTTATTAACAACTTTCAATTTTGATAAAAACATTTTGATCCATTTCAAAAAATTTAATGAAAAGGACCACATTGCATCAATTTTTCAAAAATCGGGACCAAATTGAAACTAAAAAAATTGGAGGACCAACTTGACTGATAACGTTATTTTATACCTTTTATTGGTGCTAAGTTTCATGAATAAAATCAACTTCTCCATAGCTTTTATCTTGTTTAATCCTCAAGTTCATGTTTTTGCATTGTTTTGTATTTTAGTTGTTTGATTTTTGTTTTTACTTTTAAGCTCTATTATGAGTGTGTGAAATAATTAAATAGGAAGCATTTCTGGTGGAGGAAAGCAAGATGGAACTCAAGGAAGCATCATTGGACAAGAAAGATTGATTCTTAGACAAATATCCATGTCGGAGGGCACCAAAATCACGCCAAGCACCGCAAACATGCAGAAAGGACTCACCTATAGGTATCTACTGCCTTGGACCACCCCCGAAAGGCCAAAAAACCACATTTGGACATCAAGCTGACTTGCTGGGCGAAAATGATAGCATAAAACTGCGGTATTTGAGTAATTGGGCGAAAGTATGACTTGCCCAATGAGTTACAAGTTGGCAGGTGATTAGGTTTTGTAATGACTCAATAAGGGAGAGAACATAGGTACATATTTGAAGACCATAAAAAGATACTTTATCTCTTGTTTGAAAGGTAATTGGGGCATGGTGAGGATCTTTAGACTTGTTTGTCAACTTCTCACAATGAGTATAAATGTATATTGTTTTGTTTTTTGTATCCAGGATAGACATAGATCTATGTGCATGTGTACACGTATTGCTCACCTTGTAGAAAGCTTTTCTTTTTTTGTAATGGTTCATGTTTTTAGATGTTTTACATCTCTTATGTAGAGAGCTATAATGTATTCTTGTAAAATGGTTAGAGTATCCCACAAGTACTCTACTATAATTATTTACTTATTATTTGCTGATAAAAAAAAGTGAATCAAGTGGTGTGGTGAATAATAATTACTTACATTCAATGTTATTTTTCAAGCATTATGATGAACAGTGAAGTGATAATGCTTTTTGTTTCAACTATGGTTTACTCATGAACGAAGTTACCAAATCATTTCTCTCTCCTTTGAGACTCTCATCGCTCATGCAACAAGTGGTCATCTAAGTAATGAAGAGTTAAAGTTTCAGGTGTTGCTTTTGAATTTGGTGGAGTGTGTAACACGTCATGTCACTCACGTGACAGTGACATTTGAGTGAGAGAGTCAATGTTGATTTTCTCTCCCTAGGAGCTAGTACTGCTTAAGCAATAAAGAACAAAACCTTTAGGGAGTGTTCTTGATGCTTGGTGATTTGTTCAAAAAGTCACTTAAGAAAAAACGTGACTTTTAAACTACAAGAGGAGTAGTGTTGATCACCTTGTTGACAAGTGAATGCTCAAATGTGAGAGACCATATCAAGTTTTTTTCCTCTCTTATGGAACTAATATCATTTAAGTGAGACGAGGTTGCTCAAACAATAAGCTTTCCTTTATTGGTTAAAGATACATCACTCAAGCATCATATCCTTGATGACTTTTGTTTATTATATTGATGTTCTATGATTGATCTATGATGGAGTATACGTTGATAATGAATGTTTTATATGTGTGCATATGTGCTTTAATGAGATGCATATGAATATATGTGATGGTGGAATATCATGAAATCTTATATGACACTAGTGCAGATTCGTGTTTAGACAGCGCCCTATATGTCTCAGTTCTCTCATAAACGAGGTAGATAGAGACGCGGTAATATTTTTGTGATTTAAAACAACTTTTATGCCTCGGTTTACCAAACAACCGAGGCCTATTAGCGTTTATGCCTCGGTTATATTTCCAACCGAGGCAATAATGGTGTCAAAAAATCAAACATTCCCACTTTTTTAAAATTCAAAAATAATGAGGCAGTTTTATGCCTCGGGTCCCAATGAACCAAGGCATATAAGTGTTACTGCAGCGGGTCTTTTCACCTGAGGCCTATAATTGGCAGAATTTATCCATGTGTTTTTTTTTTGTTATTTTGCGTGAGAATATGCCTCAGTTATGCTTTGAACCGAGGCCTATTCACGTTTATGCCTCGGTTTCGAAGCAACCGAGGCAGTATAGCTGATTAGGTTTAAATACCCCAAATCGTAGCATTGTTCCTGCGTTTTCTCCATTCGCAAAAAAATGCAGCCATTGGTTCAGAGATTCCCAAGCCGCGCTACCACTGATTTTGGCCCTCCACCGCACCGGTTGGCCATCAAATTGGTTGTTCTTGTTGCTCCTCCATTTCCGGCGTCAATCTCGCCCCTTTGTACAGTTCATTTTTACGTTTCTTTTTTCGTTTTTGATTCAGCTCTATCACTTTTTTGCATTTTTTTGGTATGTTGTTGAAACCCACACCACCAGACACCACACGATACCTCGGAACCACCACGGCACCGCAAGTCTTCCGCGAGCCACCCAGCTTACAAATTTGCAAGCAATAATGCAGCAGCGAAACCACCAATCCCAATGGAGGCCATCATGAAACCATCAACGCACTCTCGCGAGCAAACCACCACTTCAAGCTGCACTTGCGAAGGCTAGATCCAAACACCATCACAACAGAGAGACACCACCGCAAGGTCTGGACGAAGCAAGCCACCAAAGTCACCGCGACGAGGAAGAAGTTCTGGCGCCGCGCCTAGGCTGTTGTCGCGAACCTTACGGAGGAGACGCGCTCAAGGCATGCAAAACTTCTCCACTGTGCAACCACGAACAAGACAGACGCGCCTCCACCATAGACGATGAACGCGATGGCTCCTCTGCTCCGTCGTGGGTGACTTGATTGGTCGAGTGGATCGAAGGGATTGATATCGCGATGGCAGAAAGTATATTCAATTGTTTTTTTTAATTTCTGATACCCATTAGGCATCGGTTAGGCAGAAACTGAGGTAGTAACTATTAAATATGCCTCGGGTTTGTAACCGAGGCATAAAGTACTACCTTTTTACCTCGACAATATATGTCTCGATTGTGCACCCGAAGTCAAAAGGTGGAAATAACCGCTGTCATTTTTCTTTCCTGTACTAGTGTGAGAATGGATAAATACATTGGTGTAATGGTTTATGGGTACCTGAAATGATATCATGGGTTATTGTGGTTATGCATAGGTATCTAAGATTATATTGTTGCCTATTATGGTTGTAGTATTAAGTACATGAACTTGTTAAGAAAAAAAGAAGAAGAAGATATTGTCTTTTCTAATAATCTAAGTCACGTAGATTAAGATAAGGAGACCATGTATTAAGTTTTTTTTGTAACTTATACAAAGAATTCACACAAGGTTGTTGATGTGATTTTTTTTTTCTTACTTCTAATGAGTTCAGTATTAGTCTTTGATTGAAATATTTAATGAGTTTTTTAAAAAAGTATTGAGTTTGATAAATTATTGTGATATCATTAAATATACATTTAATTATTTAAGGATTTATGTAGATTTTGATTATCAGGGGTATTTGTTGTATAGTTCTTTTGATAATAACATGTGATGATATGAATTAATATGTGTACAAATTTTATTTCATTGTAATAGTATAGTATAAATTTGAGTAGATGGCATTGAATGTGAAAGCATTGATATCAAAGAACTTAAAATTCCAAATTACTATATGTGATTGGTAATTTTATTTTATACAATTATATAATTTTAGGCCTTAAATTAATATTGTACTAAAATCATAAATCTATTCAAGTTTCAATTCATTGCTAAAGTTAGGAATTAATTAAGTACAAGTTGAGCTAATTTATGCGGAATTGAAAACCCAAATTAATTATCATCTGAAAAAGGGACGACGATACACAAAAACTTCAATTTTCATTCAACCCTTATCCAACATTAATAAAATAATAATTTTACTTTAAAATATATAATAATATATAATAATTTAGAATTAATTACTGAAGAATAAAAATAATATTGTTTTAGGTGTTTAATAGGAGTATGAAAATTAAGAAGTGTTCATGAAACTTTTTCCTAAAAGAAAAGTGCGTGAGTTTTTTCCTAAGCTATATCAAACTTGGTATAAGTTAAATTTTAAATTTAAGATATGGATTTTGTAAAAATAAATGCTATTAAAAGAGTAAATTTAAGACGTACGTTTTATATAAGACTTTTGAATCTTAAGAATAAAAAAGTATAATATTATTAAAATGAGTTTTTAATAGGTGTGAGTGTTTGTGTTTGTTAAGTGTGAAAATGGATAAAAAGAAAAAGATGAGAGTGTGCTATGCATGATTGAGAAGAGAAAGAGTAAAGATTCTTTGATGTGTTCAGATTCCTCTCATTTTTGTCTCCAACCTCTTAGGCTTTTAGTCCAAAAGCTTTTTTCTTGCTTTGAAAATGTACGTAGAGTATTTATAAGACGCGTGTACTACACGATGAACATAGATATTTATTTTATTTTGTTTTATTTATATTTATAAAACGACTTAATATTCTTTTGGGTCCATGTAGTCTTCTAATAACTTTTTAAAAGTGTTAAAAGTATAAAACTAATATAATACTGTTATAAAATAAATTTAATAATAGAGAGAAGAAGTAAATGAAGAATAGAGACGAGAGAATGAGGAGTAATTTTGTGTGTGTTTTATTATTAATAGAAAAAAAATTTATTTATAGGTATGTAACCCATAAAAAATAAACATACAAATCAAATAGTTAATTTGTTAATTTACGTATAAGTAAAGAGTAATTAATCATATAATATCATTTATACAAATAACTGTATCAAATTAATGTGTAAGAAAATGTGTAACATCCAAAAAGAAAAATAATCAATGCAATAATTCTATTAAACAATGTATTATATTATAATTATAAAAAAAAATTATTATTAGAAATAATAAGGTATCTAATATAATAAATTGTGAACATATAATCCTTATAAATATATAGAAAATCAAAACTAATTAACTAATAACAATTCAACGATACTACAAAATTATATATAGGCTTAATAATATATAAATATATGTGTATAGAACAAAATATATAAAAAAATGCAAGTAGGAACGAATAAAGGAAAACAATTAAAATGATTTGACTAATATTAAAACATTTATATATAAAAGTTCTAAAGCAAATGCATAAACATAAACATTTGATTGAATAACAAATATATAACACATTAATGAATAGCGTCAGAAAACTATTTTTGGTGCCTATGAATTTTGGAATTATTCATTTCGAAACTTTGAATCAATTTAATTTTTTATCTTTTGAAATATGTGAATTTAGTTCTTTTAATCAGATTTTGTTATGTTTATTTGATGTTTTGTACGTATTTCAGCATTGTATTTGAGTTATTTATACTGTTTGATATATTTTTACTTTAATGTTAAGTCAAATAATATTATGAAACGTGCTTGAAATGTCAAATAAACTTAACAAAATTTTATTAAAAGGACTAAATTCATGTATTTCGAAAGATGAAGGACTAAATTGGTATAAAATTTCAAAATGGACTAATTCCAAAATTTACTGAAAATTAAGGAACAAAAATATATTTAATCCAAAAAAAATGAAGAAATTATAAGATAATGTAACATTTAATGAATTAGTGACATTAGCATGTGCATTTTATCCTTTCACTGTGAAAAGAAATAAAAAATCTCTGAACGAGGAATCATTAACCAATGCAATGATTATAAATGTCATTATAAATAGGGGTAAGGTAAATGAGAGGGAGGAGGAGAAGAGAGAAAATAAGAAAAAAAAGATGTAGAATTTGTGCGAGTGTGAGAAGTGTGAGAAAAGAAAGAGGAAAAAAATAAAATACAAAGATCATCTTTAAACTTTTCAAACATATCTTCCATGGTTAAGGTAAAGGGAGGGGACATTTATCATTTTATATTTTTACTTTATTATCTTTTTATCTCTTCATAATTATTTTTATTTTTATATTTACTTTAAGTGAGGTGTCCCTAACCTCATTTTAATTTATATTTAATTCTCGTTCTTATTTATTTATTTATATTAATTTTCAGTTGTACACTAGTCCTATTTATTCAATTTATATTTACTCTCATTTATTTTATTTATATTTATCTTCGGTCAAGTACTGGTACTCTTTATTTATTATATTTATTTTTAGTTATGCATTGATCTTATTTATTTATTTATTTATTTATTTATACAATTATATGATTTAATATAAAAATGAAACTTATGATAAATAAAGATTTGATTATTGTAGTTGAAGGTATGACTTTGGAGATTTAAATGAGTAGTTAGTACTCAAGATGAGATGTTCTTGAATTACTTTGTTGGCCATGAGGACACTCAATTATCCTGACTAGTTATTACAAAATTAATCAAAATCTTTATAAAGTAAAATACAGATCCAAGTTTTTTTGGATTTGAAAGAGTTTTCATTTTACTTCATTTTATTAAGATATGTTATATTCTTATGTGATAGTTGTCTCACTTCCCTATTTTATGATTGTGTATGAAAAACAAAATCTGATAATCTCATTGTAAATGGTTGCCACTAACATGCCTGATCCTTTCTTCGCCAACATTGTGGCGGTTTTCCCGGGAAATGCCTAACAAACAAATGCAGTAAATAATTTTGTGACATTTCAGGGAACAGGAAATTCTACCATCACCTTCCTAAATGCTTCAAATGCACCAGTTATCCTTGAAGGACATATTAAAGTCACTTTTTATTTATCTCCAATTGTCCAAGTGAATCTTATCCATAACATTTTTCTTCCACATGTTTAAAGGCTAATATACGAGGGGGGAACTGTAAATAAATAATATTTCTTCTTCTTCTAATGTAGAAAATATAATACGTACCAAATGATGTACATATAAGATGCATACAATACTGTAAAATATATATGTATATGCATATGTGAATATCTTAAGTATCAACAAATACGGCGGTTTTAACTACCGTAATTTGCCTCATAAAACTGTCACTTTTTACAATGTAACATATGTCGGTTGTTGCGACGGTTCGATTGAAACCGTCACATTTTACTTTGTGGTGACGTAAATTTTGGTGGTTAAAACCGCCACATTTTACAAAAATAACTACTAGAGTTTACATTTTTTTTTGTAGTGATTGTAAAATTATGTGTTAAAATTTTATAAGTATAATATAGAAAATAATAGTAACAAAAAAATTTGGTCATCACAGAATGTTCCTCGTTAAACCTTACTAGGAAAAACTCTTTGGGATGAAAACCTATTAAAGGAAAAAAAGTACAACATTATGTATTCTTTAATATAATATTCTTCATTACATATTTTATTTCTCCTCCTCTTGTAAACTGACATCATTCAGATGATGAAGTCCAAAGTTGTGAATATTTTGCTTAAAAGTTCTTCTTTGCAAGGACTTTAAATAGACTTGTCAGATTTTCACATGAATGAATCTTTTGAATGTCTATATCATCCTTTCAATTTAACAATATATTATTATCTTTGTCTTCATATATGGTTGTTAATTCTATCTTTGTCAGGGATAGTCACAAGTTTTTTACACATGTTAAATTATAGACCTTAACCAATTGATACTTTAAGGATTTTATGATAGGAAAAATAGACAAATGGAAAGATAATAGATGAAATGAAGTTCAAAATGAAGGAGAATGGTTTGAATGAGAAACTAACACATGTAACAAATTTCATGCAAATCATAGAAGGCATTTAGATGATAAAAGGTAATGTTTTGATATTTCACATGTATCTTGTATTTGTATTTTTATCCTTCTTGTAATATCTGCCTAGCATTTTGTATTTTGTAGTTGTTTATTTTTGTAGCACTTACTTTGCAATGGATAGGAAAAACTAAGTGTAAGTACTAAAGTGAAAGTTTAATTTAAGGCAAAAAGAATTATCAAATTTGGATTTTGAATACTCGATTGTCGGTTTTAATTATTTTACAGATAATGATATTATGACTTTTTTTTTACATGACTTAATGTGAGTTATTGATTGATATATCATTTTTTTTTAAATTAATAACTTATATTAAATCAGATCATGAAATAAAAAAATAAAAAATTAAAATAAAAAATGGAAATTAAAATATATTTTTTCTTATTTTACTCTCCCCTGGTAAAATTTAAGAATTTGTTTTCCCTAATCCGAACGAAAAACATATTGATGGCATGACCCACTTTGTTCACTCTATGTTTTCTTTGGTACATCCTTTTTGGTCATTTGCTTGGGAATCGGTTATCATTGATTTCGAGGAGATCCATGTATAGTACCAGGTGCTGTACTGCATACATGTGGGTCTAACAACATAGAATCCAAATATCAAACACACTCAATCACCTTTTATATTATAGTTGTGAAGACCAGAATTTAAGGAACACATGAATCTGTTCCTTCCCAGCTTTTTAATAAACCCACTGTCGGTACATGAACGGTACTGCTACTCTTTTTTCAAACTAATCTTTATTTTTGTTTTTTCTTCTCGGTATAATTACTTTTACATACACAGTTTAATAAAAGAATAAACTTTAATTTATATAAATTCTGAATGTAAAATGCCTATATTATTATTCAGTAAAAACTATAATTAGTACGATTTTAAGATATAAAAAGACTTAATCAGTTTTCCACCTACAATATTTAATTGAGCATTTAAGAAATCATAAAATTTTAGTTTAAGTGTTTCAAGAACATTATATAAATATAAATATAAATATATATATATATATATATATATATATATATATATATATATATATATATATATATATTTTTTGTTTGTCATTAATGTTAAATTTTTTTAATTAGTCAATAGTTTTAGATTTATTTGTTGGTCCTTAACTTATTTTATCACAATAACATGTTTTTTTTTCATATATTGGATCGATACATGTACGAAGAGATTTAATTCAGGAATTAAAAACATACTTAACCCTATAAAAAATTATTCTAATTTGACTTTAGATACTTGATAAATTTGATATTTTAGTTTAAATTTACTCTGTTATCTGCATCAAATTCTATTCTCAATTGTGTATCAACTTAAAACATGAGTTACGCGGTTTGTAACACTAAGAAATCGTATGAATTAAATCTCTTTGTACATGCATTGATCTAAGGGTTAAATATGTTTTTAGTCCCTGAACTTTGGTCCAAAATTGAAATTCGTCGCTGGTCGAAACTTTGATAAATGTTGGTCCGTAAACTTTAAAAATGAATGAATATAGTCCTTTAAATCCAATTACGTTAACTTTTTTCAACATGTTGAATATGTTTCATGTTAATATTGAAGTTGTTTATGTTGTTTGACACATTCTCGGCTCAATATTTACTGCGAAATATGTTCGAAACTTAAAAAAAAAGTTAACAAAATTGGGTTAGAAGGACTACATTCATTCATTTTTAAAGTTTAGGGACCAAAATTTATCAAAGTTTCGACCAATGACGAATTCCAATTTTGGATCAAAGTTCAGGGACTAAAAACATACTTAACCCTTTTTTATATATTGATTAATAAATATTAAAGACCTAAAATTTATTGAAGTCATATAAAATTGAAAACATACTTTATATAATGGCTTTTAGCATAAAAATTGTAAAAAAAAAAACAAGAGAGAACATTTACACTAAATTGAGGATGACAATAGGTTGGATTGGGTACAAATAATGTATACTCGCAACTCGACCCATAACAAAAAGACTTACTCGTTATCCGTCCATTTATCCATCGAACACCCGTTTAAAAAATACTTATAAATTTTTTAAAATCAATGGGTACTCGCAGATATTTAAAAACATATATTTTTATACATTTTTAAAATAAAATTTAAATAAAAATAAAAAATTATAAAATTAAATATAAATTAAATTTTAATTTTAATTAAATTTAAACTAATAAAATATAAATTAATTTTTAATTTTAATTAAATTTAACGGATAGCCATAGATACAACTATCCACTTTAATTTTATCTGAAAACACCTACATGTACACCTAATTGACAACATTAGTATTTACTCACACAAATAAGAGGGATAAAATAGCTATCGATCACTACTTTAAATACATGTATTGGAATTAAGACTTCCGAAATTATTGTATGAAAAGGAAATTTCCAAATATAGTCTTATAAAAAGACAGAAACCGATGAGATGTTATTAGAAACGATAAGATAGTCCTTGTGGGATTGAACAGATTGAAGTGATAAGAAAGAGGGACAACCAAATAAAAATCCGATTGCAATTTGAAAGAAGCAAAAGTCATGGAAGAACATCGTGTTCAACACATATACAATATTTATTTGTTGAATTAGCCATACCTAGGTTAAGATTTATTGGAAGTGTTCATTGATTGGGCTTGAAATGGACTTTCAAGGACAAAATTAACTTCAACTTGTAGTTTCTTTGTATTGAATTTTGGGTTTAAATCAATTATATAATAAGGCCATGACATGAACCCCATATAGTTCTTATTATTCACTTTATACATGTAATTGTTGGAAAACTTGTAAATATAAATAGAAAATGGAGACTCCATTCCATCGTAAAATGTTAGATTTTGATTTAGGGAGGGGTTTTAGTCCCTCAAGTGGAACATTTCCACCATACCATTGATTATCTTAACCAGATATACTTACTTGAATAATTTATCAAGAAAACTTTTGATACAAAGATCATAATATAGACTAATGAGATTTGAATTTAATCTATATATGAAATTAACACTATTCCTTATTCCAAACCCAAAATTTTAAAATAATTGGTTTATAAATCTATATCTTTAAAAGGTGTTCAACTTTATATTTTTACTTAGTGTAAAACCTACACTCACTTAAATTCTTAAGAAATGTTAGTATCCTGAAAAGTTTAGATTCATTTTTAAAAGGGGATATAGATTTTTAAAGATGAACATGGAATTGTTAGAGACAACAAGTATAACTGCTAAAAGAATTTACACCTTGCAACTGTAGACTAAAGGGTTAAATATGTTTTTGGTCTCTCAAGTTTTAGTGAAATTTGGAATTAGTCTCTCATCAGAACTTTTGACTAATTTAGTCTTTCATCTCTAAAAATGCGTGATTTTAGTTCTTTTAAGCAAATTTTATTAAATTTATCAGACGTTTCAAGCGCATTTCATGATAGTATTTGAATTGTTTACACCGTTTGACACAATTTTGCTTCAATGTTAACTCAAATATTATCATAAAATACATTTAAAATATCATATAATTAATTATATGTTACGTATAAATCGATTATATTTATTGACATATGGTGCTGTATAATATAATAATTTTTCATGAGTGAAAGAAAATCATAAATAGGAGATACGCAAATCCAAAAATATCATATATATATATATATATATATATATATATATATATATATATATATCACTCTAATGCGTCACAAGTATTTTTTTAATTTTTTTTAACGAATGGAAAAGGAATTAACTATTTTAAATTTAAATTTTATTTCATACGGTTAAGTTAAAACTCACGCTAAAATATAAAAATTATTTTAAAATAAAAACATTTACGTCAGTTTAACTTAGTCTAACAATATTAACAAAAATATATTTCAAATAAAAAAATAGCGTTAGACGCTAGTTTTTAAATTTATTATTTAATTTCTGTTACAAATGAATTTTAAACATTGCTACTTTATTGAATGATTATATTAAATTAAATAAAATACTAATCAGTTCTCTATAACTCCATAGGTTTACAAGAGAGGGAAAGTTGCGTGAATCTAGTCTGTTGTGTGCAGGTACAGATATACAGGAAGTAGGCGTGGCCTTTGCCACCCCTCCCCTTCGTTAATATATATATA